>Ga0209922_100392_pt1 | contig 66805 bp, 68 predicted proteins | sample ThiBiot_500_biof_FD_183946 | JGI IMG/M metagenome (GOLD analysis project Ga0209922, IMG submission 183946) | Wastewater bioreactor microbial communities from Cape Town, South Africa - Thiocy_expt_500_biof (SPAdes) | ecosystem: Engineered > Bioreactor > Thiocyanate-remediating > Anaerobic-Aerobic ... | reverse complement strand
GCCCTTCAGGGCCTTCTGCGCTTTCTCGTCCGGGATTTCCAGCAGTTGCAGGATCACCGGCTGGTCCTTACCCAGCATCTCGCCCGAGGCGATGCGAAACAGCAGGGCGTAGCCGATCTGACCGGCAGCGCCGGTGACGGCGACGCGAACAGGCTTCTTGCTCATGAGAAAACTCCGGAAGGTTGTGGTGAAAGAGGTCTGCCGACAGGGTTGGCGCAGCCGCTGCAGGCGCACCCAACCGGCATGGAATGAACCGCTCAAGTGTATCCGCGAAAACCCTGAATCGTCAATTTGTCTTGTGTCTTATATAAGATATGATCGACCCTCAGGCATACGCCAGACTGACAAGCCCCATGGCCACCGCAGCCCCCTCCACCACCCTGCCCGACGCCGCCCCGACGGCCACGGCACAGCCCGCCGCATGGGGCGGGCAGGCGCCCGCCTTCAGCCCGCTGTACCAGCAGATCAAGAGCCTGATCCTGCAAAGCCTTCAGCAGGGCGAATGGAAGCCCGGCGAAGTCATCCCCAGCGAGTTCGACCTGGCCGCGCGCTACAAGGTCAGCCAGGGCACGGTGCGCAAGGCGGTGGACGAGCTTGCCGCCGACAACCTGCTGGTGCGCCGCCAGGGTCGCGGCACCTTCGTCGCCACGCACGCCGAGCAGCAGGTGCAGTACCGCTTTCTGCGCCTGCAACCGGACCACGGCACGGCCGACAGCGAAGGGCCGGCGCAGCGCGATTTCGTCGATTGCAAGCGCCAGCGCGCCAGCGCCGAAGTGGCGCGTCTGCTGGGCCTGCGCGCGGGCGATCCGGTGCTGCAGGCACGCCGCCTGCTGCGCTTTTCCGGCGTGCCCACCATCCTGGAGGACATCTGGCTGCCGGCCGGCCCCTTCAAGGGCCTGACGGCCGAGCGGCTGTCGCAATACCACGGACCGATGTACGCGCTGTTCGAGGCCGAGTTCGGCGTGCGCATGGTGCGCGCCGACGAAAAACTGCGTGCCGTGCTGCCCGACCACGCACAGGCCACGCTGCTCGATGTCTCCCCGGCGACGCCACTTCTGAGCGTCGAGCGCATCGCCTACACCTACAGCGACGAGCCGATGGAGCTGCGCCGCGGCCTGTACCGGACCGACACCCACCACTACCGCAACCGGCTCAGCTGAGCGCGCCCCGTGCCTGCCACCCGCCCTGCCCCACGCAAAGCCCCCGCGACGGCCCTGCAATGGTCCTGTCAGCTTGTTGCATTGCAATAGAATTTGCAGGTTCACCCTCCAAGAATTACAGCGCTGCAACACCTTCTCACGAGAATCCCCATGAGCGAAGCCCCCAAGCCGCGGCCCGAGTTCCGCAACATCAACATCTTCAACGACGTGCGCACCTACCGGCTGCCCCTGGCCGGCTGGGTGTCCATCCTGCACCGTGCCAGCGGGGCGCTGATGTTCCTGCTGCTGCCCTTCATCATCTGGCTGTTCGACAAGTCGATTTCGTCCGAAATCTCGTTCGGGCAGTTCAGCGCCGCCTTCTCGGCCGGGCTCGGGGTGTTTCCGGCCTGGTTCGTCAAGCTGGTCGTGCTGGCGCTGATCTGGGCCTACCTGCATCACCTGCTGGCAGGCGTGCGCCACCTGTACCTTGACGTATCGCACCGCACCACCAAGACGTTCGGCCGGCAATCGGCGGTGGCCACCATCGGCGCCAGCGTCCTGCTGACGCTGGTGCTCGGCGCCAAGCTGTTCGGCCTGTACTGATCAACCCACCAGGAGCAACAACATGTCCACGACTTACGGCAACAAGCGACTGGTGGTCGGCGCCCACTACGGCTGGCGCGATTTTCTGGTCCAGCGCATCAGTGGCGCGCTGATGGGCGCGTTCACGCTGATCGTCCTGCTGCAGGTGCTGTTCACCCAGGGCCCCATCGGCTATGACACCTGGGCCGGCATCTTTGCCGCGCAATGGATGAAGGCGCTGACCTTCTCGGTCATCGTCGCCCTGATCTGGCACGCCTGGATCGGCATGAACAGCATCTGGCTGGACTACGTGAAGGCCGCCGGCATGCGCCTGGCGATGCAGGCGTTCACCGTCATCTGGCTGGTGAGTTGCGGTGGCTGGGCCATCCAGGCGCTGTGGCGTCTGTGAGCGCCTCTTCCCGAACTCGATGACAAGAACCACTGAACCACGACCATGAGTTACACCAAAGACAAAGTCGTCACCCGCAAGTTCGACGTGGTGATCGTCGGTGCCGGCGGCTCCGGCATGCGCGCGTCGCTAGAACTGTCCCGCGCCGGCCTGTCCGTCGCCTGCCTGTCCAAGGTCTTCCCCACCCGCTCGCACACCGTGGCGGCGCAGGGCGGCGTGTCGGCATCGCTGGGCAACATGAGCGAGGACAACTGGCACTACCACTTCTACGACACCATCAAGGGCGGTGACTGGCTATCCGACCAGGATGCCGTCGAGTTCATGTGCCGCGAGGCTCCGAACGTGGTGATCGAACTGGAACACTTCGGCATGCCGTTCGACCGCAACCCCGACGGCTCGATCTACCAGCGCCCCTTCGGCGGCCATACCGCCAACTATGGCGAGAAGCCCGTGCAACGCGCCTGCGCCGCTGCCGACCGCACCGGCCACGCCATGCTGCACACGCTGTACCAGCAGAACGTCAAGTCCAAAACCAACTTCTTCGTGGAGTGGATGGCGCTCGACCTGATCCGCAACACCCAGGGCGACGTGGTCGGCGTCACTGCGCTGGAACTCGAAACCGGCGACCTGTATGAGCTGCACGCCAAGGCTGTGCTGCTGGCCACCGGCGGCGCAGGCCGCATTTTTGCCGCATCGACCAACGCCTTCATCAACACCGGCGACGGCCTGGGCATGGCGGCACGCGCCGGCATTCCCCTGCAAGACCTGGAGTTCTGGCAGTTTCACCCCACCGGCGTGGCCGGCGCGGGCGTGCTGCTGACCGAGGGCTGCCGTGGCGAGGGCGCTATCCTTTTGAATAGCAACGGCGAGCGCTTCATGGAGCGCTACGCACCCACCTTGAAGGATCTGGCACCGCGCGACTTCGTGTCCCGCTCGATGGACCAGGAGATCAAGGAAGGCCGTGGCTGCGGTCCGAACAAGGACTACATCCTGATGAAGCTCGACCACCTGGGCGCGGACACCATCCGCAAGCGCCTGCCCTCGGTGGAGGAGATCGGTCACAACTTCGCCAACGTGGACGTGACCAAGGAGCCGATTCCCGTCGTGCCCACCATCCACTACCAGATGGGCGGCATCCCGACCAACATCCACGGCCAGGTCGTCACCTGGGACGGCGAGAAGAACAACGTGGTGGGTGGCCTGTACGCCGTCGGCGAATGCGCCGCCGTGTCGGTGCATGGCGCCAACCGCCTGGGCACCAACTCGCTGCTCGATCTGCTGGTGTTCGGCAAGTCGGCCGGCAAGCACATCGTGCAGTTCGTCCGGGCCTTTGGCGAGCATCACGCCGTGCCGGCCGACGCCAGCGACCGCACGCTGGCGCGCCTGAACCAGCTGGAACAGTCCACCGACGGCATCTACGCGCAAGACCTGGCGGGCGAAATCCGCCAGACCATGCAGACGCACGCCGGCGTGTTCCGCACGCAAAAGGGCATGGACGAAGGCGTGGTCAAGATCGCCGCCATCCGCGCCAAGGTGGGCCAGGTCACGCTCAAGGACAAATCCAAGGTCTGGAACACCGCGCGCATGGAGGCCCTGGAGGTGGACAACCTGATCGAAGTGGCGCAGGCCACCATGGTGTCGGCCGCCGCGCGCACCGAGTGCCGCGGCGCCCACACCGTGGACGACTACGAGCACCCCGCCGACCACCCGACCGCGCCGCTGGGCCGCGACGACGCCAACTGGCTCAAGCACACGCTGTGGCACAGCCAGACCAACAGCCTGACCTACAAGCCGGTGAACATGAAGCCGCTGACGGTGGACAGCATCCCGCCGAAGGTCCGCACGTTCTAAAAGCCCGCGCAGCCCCGCGAAAGACACACACCATGCAACGCACTTTCAAGATCTACCGCTACGACCCGGACAAGGACGCCAAGCCCTACATGCAGACCGTGCAGGTCGAGCTCGACGGCCACGAGCGCATGCTGCTGGACGCCCTGCTCAAGCTCAAGGCGCAAGACCCGTCGCTGTCGTTCCGCCGCTCCTGCCGCGAGGGCGTGTGCGGCTCGGACGCCATGAACATCAACGGCAAGAACGGCCTGGCGTGTCTCACCAACATGAACACGCTCTCGGGCGACATCGTCTTGAAGCCCCTGCCCGGCCTGCCGGTGATCCGCGACCTGATCGTGGACATGACGCAGTTCTTCAACCAGTACCACTCGATCAAGCCCTACCTGCAGAACGACACCCCCACGTCGCCCTCCAAGGAGCGCCTGCAGTCGCCCGAGGAGCGCGAGGAGCTCGACGGCCTGTACGAGTGCATCCTGTGCGCCAGCTGCTCCACCGCCTGCCCCAGCTTCTGGTGGAACCCCGACAAGTTCGTCGGCCCCGCCGGCCTGCTGCAGGCCTACCGCTTCATTGCCGACAGCCGCGACCAGGCCACCGGCGAGCGTCTGGACAACCTGGACGACCCGTATCGCCTGTTCCGCTGCCACACCATCATGAACTGCGTGGACGTGTGCCCCAAGGGGCTCAAGCCGGCGGCGGCCATCAGCAAGATCAAGGAGCTCCTGGTTCGCCGGGGCATCTGACCATCACGGCGCACTGGCACACGCATGGAGAGCGAACGCATTGACGCGCGTACCCTGGGCATGCTCAAGTGGCGCTGCCGCCGGGGCATGCTGGAGAACGACCTGCTCATCGAACGCTTCTTCGAGCGCCATGCCGAGCAACTGACGCCGCGCCACGCCGCCGCGCTGACACGGCTGATGGACCTGCCCGACACCGACCTGCTGGACCTGCTGCTGCGCCGCAAGGAACCGGACGCCCCCCTGGACACCCCGGATGTGCGTGAAATGCTGGCGCTCTTGCGCCCCAGCGCCGCGTAACGCTCCGTCCGCCCGCTTCATCGACTGCCTCAATTCAAGGAAACAGAGCATGAAACTCTCCGACAACAAAGCCAAGCTGTCCTTCTCCAACGGCAGCCCCGACGTTGATCTGCCGGTCTACCAGGGCAACATCGGCCCGGACGTCATCGACATCCGCAAGCTGTACGGTCAGACGGGCATGTTCACCTATGACCCGGGCTTCATGTCCACCGGCTCCTGCCAGTCGTCCATCACCTACATCGACGGCGACAAGGGCGAGCTGCTGTACCGCGGCTACCCCATCGAGCAGCTGGCCACCAAGTGCGACTACCTGGACACCTGCTACCTGCTGCTCAAGGGCGACCTGCCCGACGCCGACCAGCGCAAGGACTTCCACAAGCTGGTGCTGCGCCACACCATGGTGAACGAGCAGATGCAGTTCTTCCTGCGTGGCTTCCGTCGCGACGCCCACCCGATGGCCGTGCTCACCGGCCTGATCGGCGCGCTGTCGGCCTTCTATCACGACAACCTGGACGTGCACAACGCCGAGCACCGCGAGATCGCCGCCATCCGCCTGATCTCCAAGATGCCGACCCTGGTGGCCATGGCCTACAAGTACGGCGTGGGCCAGCCCTATATGTATCCGCGCAACGAGCTGTCCTACGCCGGCAACTTCCTGCGCATGATGTTCGGCACGCCCTGCGAGGACTACAAGGTCAGCCCCGTGCTCGAAAAGGCGATGGACCGCATCTTCATCCTGCACGCCGACCACGAGCAGAACGCCTCCACCTCCACCGTGCGCCTGTGCGGCAGCTCGGGCACCAACCCGTTCGCCGCCATCGCCGCCGGCGTGGCCTGCCTGTGGGGCCCGGCCCACGGCGGCGCCAACGAGGCCTGCCTGAACATGCTGGAAGACATCCAGGCCAACGGCGGCATCGCCAAGGTCGGCGAGTTCATGGAGAAGGTCAAGGACAAGAACAGCGGCGTCAAGCTGATGGGCTTTGGCCATCGCGTCTACAAGAACTACGACCCGCGCGCCAAGCTGATGCAGGAAACTTGCGACGAAGTGCTCGCCGAGCTGGGCCTGGAAAAGGACCCGTTGTTTGCCCTGGCCAAACAGCTCGAGAAAATTGCCCTGGAAGACGACTACTTCGTGCAGCGCAAGCTCTACCCGAACGTCGACTTCTACTCCGGCATCGTGCAGCGAGCCATCGGCATCCCGACCAAGCTGTTCACCGGCATCTTCGCCCTGGCGCGCACCGTCGGCTGGATCGCCCAGTTGAACGAGATGATTGCCGACCCCGAGTACAAGATCGGCCGCCCGCGCCAGCTCTACGTCGGTTCGCCGCGCCGCGACGTGGTCTGATCAGCCCGCCCCACCAGCCCGCACCCCAACCCGCCCGCGTGGCGGGTTTTTTCATGATCGGCTCGAGTTCACTATCGTTTTAATAGCTGCTTGCGCTTGCTGAACAAGCGTCAGAACCTGTTTTGACCCACAGTTTCCACGACCTGCTCCGCGGCCCGCGCCGCGATGGCCACACCGGTACGGCTCGGCATCGGCGAGTGTCCGCCACGGCGCACAGCCAGCACCCTCGACCCCCACATGCCGCGCAGTCGCAGCATAGAATTTGACGTTCACGAGAACCCCACCATGACCGCAAGAACGCTGTACGACAAGATCTGGGACGAGCACCTCGTCCGCACCGAGGCAGACGGCACCGCCCTGCTCTACATCGACCGCCACCTGGTGCACGAAGTCACCAGCCCGCAGGCCTTCGAGGGCCTGCGCCAGGCCGGTCGCAAGGTCTGGCGCACCAGCAGCGTGGTCGCCACCGCCGACCACAACACGCCGACGACGGGCTGGGAGCGCGGCTACGACGGCATCGCCGACCCGATCAGCAAGGAGCAGATCGTCACGCTGGACGCCAACCTCAAGAACCTGGGCGCCGCCGCGTACTTTCCGTTCATGAACCAGCGCCAGGGCATCGTGCACGTGATCGGCCCCGAAAACGGCGCCACCCTGCCCGGCATGACGGTGGTGTGCGGCGACAGCCACACCAGCACCCACGGTGCGTTTGGCGCGCTGGCGCACGGCATCGGCACCAGCGAGGTCGAGCACGTACTGGCCACGCAAACGCTGATCGCCAAGAAGGCCAGGAACATGCTGGTGCGGGTGAACGGCGCCGTGGCCCCCGGCATCACCGCCAAGGACATCGTGCTGGCCATCATCGGCCGCATCGGCACCGCCGGCGGCACCGGCCACACCATCGAGTTTGCCGGCCAGGCCATCCGCGACCTCAGCATGGAAGGCCGCATGACGGTGTGCAACATGGCCATCGAGGCGGGCGCGCGCGCCGGCCTGATTGGCGTGGACGACAAGACCATCGACTACGTCAAGGGCCGCCCCATGGCCCCGGGCACCGACCGCGCCACGGGCAAGTTCGTCGGCGGGCCGGAGTGGGAGCAGGCCGTGGCCTACTGGCGCACCCTGCACAGCGACGACGGCGCCAGCTTCGACACCGTGGTCGAGTTGGACGCCAAGGCCATCGTGCCGCAAGTCACCTGGGGCACCAACCCCGAAATGGTGATCGGCGTCGACGCCCGCGTGCCCGACCCCGACAAAGAGAAAGACCCGGTGCAGCGCGGCGCCATGGAACGCGCCCTGGCCTACATGGGCCTGCCCCCCGGCAAGCCCATCGCCGACATCCACATCGACAAGGTCTTCATCGGCAGCTGCACCAACAGCCGCATCGAAGACCTGCGCGCCGCCGCCAGCGTGGTGAAACACCTGGGCCGCAAGGTGGCGCCGGGCGTCAAGCTGGCGATGGTCGTGCCCGGCTCGGGACTGGTCAAACGCCAGGCCGAGGCCGAAGGGCTGGACAAGGTGTTCACCGCCGCCGGCTTTGAATGGCGCGAGCCCGGCTGCAGCATGTGCCTGGCCATGAACGCCGACCGGCTGGAGCCCGGCGAGCGCTGCGCCTCCACCAGCAACCGCAACTTCGAAGGCCGCCAGGGCCAGGGCGGGCGCACCCACCTGGTCAGCCCCGCCATGGCCGCCGCCGCCGCCGTGCACGGGCACTTTGTCGACATTCGCCGGTTCGCCTGAACACGCGGCGCGTATGATTTTTCTTTCCCCCAACCTCTTGAGGAGATCGTCATGAAAAAAGCTCTGTTCCTGGTCGCTATCGCTTTCGCCCTGGCCGGCTGCAACACCGTGCAAGGTGTCGGCAAGGACGTGCAGAAAGCCGGCTCCGCCGTCGAGAAGGCCGCCAAGTAAGCCGCCCCGCCTCGCCCCCAGGGGCAGAGCACATTGGCAGCGCGGCGGCAGGCCGGACCAGCCCCGGCCAAGCCGCCGCACTCGTTTCACAGGCCCCGCCCACGGGCGCCCCGAAAGCAGGTTTCAAGCATGGACAAGTTCACCACCCACCAGGGCCTGGTCGCCCCGCTCGACCGCGAGAACGTCGACACCGACGCCATCATCCCCAAGCAGTTCCTCAAGTCCATCAAGAAGACCGGCTTTGGCCCCAACCTGTTCGACGAATGGCGCTACCTGGACCACGGCGAACCCGGCATGGATCCGGCCACGCGCAAGCCGAACCCCGACTTCGTGCTGAATCAGCCGCGCTATCAGGGAGCCAGCATCCTGCTGGCGCGCCAGAACTTCGGCTGCGGCTCCAGCCGCGAACACGCCCCCTGGGCGCTACAGCAATACGGCTTTCGCGCCATCCTGGCGCCCAGCTACGCCGACATCTTCTTCAACAACTGCTTCAAGAACGGCCTGCTGCCCATCGTGCTGCCCGAATCGGCCATCGACAAGCTGTTCCACGAAGTGGCCGCCTTCCCCGGCTACCAGCTCACCATCGACCTGCAGCGCCAGGTAGTCATCAAGGGCGACGGCACCGAGCTGCCCTTCGACATCGACCCCTTCCGCAAGCACTGCCTGCTCGGCGGCCTGGACGACATCGGCCTGACGCTGCAGCACAAGGACGCGATCGCGAGCTTCGAGGCGCAAAGGCTGGCTAGCAAGCCTTGGTTGGCGCATACGTTTTGATGACAATGCTTGCGGGGCTGCACCTGACAGCAGTTCCACAAATTGCATGGCCACCCTTGGTCCGCCATCGGCAGGATCACCAGCCACTTGACGATCCGATTTATCGTAGCTACATTTAACCGTGCGGATCACCTGCGACCTGGCCAAACGCGACTGGACGCTGCGCGAACGCGGTCTGGACCTGCTGCGCGCCAAGGACGTCTTTGCCGGGCCACACTTCACCCGCACCGATGACCGCCGCGACTACGGCGAGCCGCGCTACATCACCGCCGGTCTGCTGGATTCCCGCTTTGTCGTCCTGGCCTGGACGCCGCGCGGTGCCGCAAGACGCATCATCAGCATGAGGTACTGCCCCTGAACGCGAAGCTCAAAAAATCCGCCTCCATCTCGCCGGACTCGGATGACCTGCCCGAAATCACCGACGAATGGATCGCTGGTGCCGACCTGTACCAGGGCGAAAAGCTCATCCGCCGCGGGCGGCCCAAGCTGGCGCACCCGCGCCAACTGCTGTCGCTGCGCCTGCCGGCAGAAGTCGTCACGCGCTGGAAAGCATCCGGGCCGGGTTGGCAAACGCGGATGGCTGAGGTGCTGGAGAAGTCAGCGCCCAAAACACGCAGGGCCGCTCACTAACCGTCAGCCCCATCAAAATCAAACCAAAATTTCAAACAAAACCAGGCTCTAACGCTTACCCATCAAGCGCGATCAGCTATCATTTCAATAGTAACCCAACCATGAAAATCGCAGTCCTTCCCGGCGACGGCATCGGCCCTGAAATCACCGCTGAAGCGGTCAAGGTCCTGAAGGCCTTGGATCTGAAATTCGAGCTGGAAACAGCCCCCGTCGGCGGCGCCGCCTATGAAGCGGCTGGCCACCCGCTGCCCGAAGCCACGCTGAAGTTGGCCCAGGCGGCCGACGCCATCCTGTTCGGCGCCGTGGGCGACTGGAAATACGACACGCTGGACCGCCCGCTGCGCCCCGAGCAGGCGATCCTGGGCCTGCGCAAGGCGCTCGGTCTGTTTGCCAACTTCCGCCCCGCCATCTGCTACGAGCAGCTCACGGCGGCCAGCAGCCTGAAGCCCGAACTGGTGGCGGGCCTGGACATCCTGATCATTCGCGAGCTGACGGGCGACATCTACTTCGGCCAACCGCGCGGGCGCCGCACGGCGGTGGACGGGCACTTCCCGGGCGCCGAGGAAGCCTTCGACACCATGCGCTACAGCCGCCCCGAGATCGAGCGCATCGCCCGCGTGGCGTTCGAGGCGGCGCGCCAACGCGGCAAGAAGGTCACCAGCGTCGACAAGGCCAACGTGCTGGAAACCTTCCAGTTCTGGAAGGACGTGGTGACCGAGGTGCACCAGGACTACCCCGACGTGGAGCTTTCGCACATGTACGTCGACAACGCCGCCATGCAATTGGTGCGCGCGCCCAAGGCGTTTGACGTCATCGTCACCGGCAACATGTTCGGCGACATCCTGAGCGATGAGGCCTCGATGCTGACCGGCTCGATCGGCATGCTGCCTTCGGCCAGCCTGAACGACCGCAAGCAAGGCCTGTACGAGCCCAGCCACGGCAGCGCCCCCGACATCGCCGGCAAGGGCGTGGCCAACCCGCTGGCCACCATCCTGTCGGCGGCGATGATGCTGCGTTTCTCGCTGGGCCAGCCCGAGGCGGCCGACCGCATCGAGGCGGCCGTCAAGCAGGTACTGGCCCAGGGTCTGCGCACGCCCGACATCTGGAGCGAAGGCACCACCAAGGTGGGCACGCGCGAAATGGGTGATGCGGTGGTCAAGGCCCTGGGCTGAACACCGCCGCCCCCGCAGGCCGGAGCTGACCGCCGACCGCAGCGCCCGGGTCAGGCGCGCACAAGCCGGTCAGGAGCTGCCTAAAACTATTGTTTTGATAGCTTCTGGCGCTTGCTGCATAAGCGCCAGATGCCGATTTGACCCATGATCCCGACGACGGGCACCGGCAGCGCCCGACGACTGTCGCACCCGCGCCGCGGCGTCGCTGGCCTGCGCTAGAATTCGCTCACCATGCACACGCCCGATCTCGCCGATCTGTACCGCCCGGCCGCCGCGCCGGCCGGCGGCGTGTGCACGTACACCAAAACCACGATCACCAAGAAGGGCTGACCAGCCTTCGGTTCGTCGTGCGCGCCGCCTCCGGAGCCAGACGAGCCCGGCAGGTCAGAACAAATCCACTTTGTTTGAAAGGCGCAATAGCAAATGAAAACCGGTAACGTTGTGGGCCTCGTCGGCTGGCGGGGCATGGTTGGCTCGGTGCTGATGGACCGCATGCAGGCCGAGCGGGACTTCGACCTGATCGAGCCCATCTTCTTTTCCACCAGCAACGCCGGCGGCGATGCGCCCGCCATGGCCAGGAATGAGCGCAAGCTGAAGGACGCGCACGACATCGAGGCGCTCAAGCGCTGCGACATCGTCCTCACCTGCCAGGGCGGCGACTACACCCAGGCCGTCTACCCCAAGCTGCGCGCCACCGGCTGGAACGGCCACTGGATCGACGCCGCTTCGGCCCTGCGCATGGAAAAGAACGCCGTCATCGTGCTCGATCCGGTCAACCTGCCGGTGATCCAGAACGCGCTGGCCAAGGGCGGGCGCGACTGGATCGGCGGCAACTGCACCGTCAGCTGCATGCTGATGGGCGTGGGCGCGCTGTACAAGGCCGGGCTGGTGGAATGGATGAGCACCCAGACCTACCAGGCCGCCAGCGGCGGCGGCGCCCAGCACATGCGCGAGCTGCTGGCCCAGTTCGGCACCCTGAACCACGAGGTGCGCGACCTGCTGGCCGACCCGACCAGCGCCATCCTGGAGATCGACCGCAAGGTGATCGGCAAGCAGCGCGCGCTGGACGACGCCGAAAAGGCCAACTTCGGCGTGCCGCTGGGCGGCTCGCTGATTCCCTGGATCGACAAGGACCTGGGCAACGGCATGAGCCGCGAAGAATGGAAGGGCATGGCCGAAACCAACAAGATCCTCGGCCAGGGCGACGGCTTCGACGCGCCCGCGGTGCCGGTGGACGGCTACTGCGTGCGCATTGGCGCCATGCGCTGCCACAGCCAGGCGCTGACCTTCAAGCTCAAGAAGGACGTACCGGTGGCCGACATCGAGGCCATGATCGCCGCTGACAACGACTGGGTGAAGGTGGTGCCCAACAACCGCGAGGCCACGGTGCGCGACCTGACCCCGGTGGCGGTGACCGGCACCCTGAACATCCCGGTCGGCCGCATCCGCAAGATGGCCATGGGCCCGGAGTACCTGGGCGCCTTCACCATCGGTGACCAGTTGCTGTGGGGCGCCGCCGAGCCGCTGCGCCGCATGCTGCGCATCCTGCTGCAAGGCTGAGCGTCGGCGCAAATTCGATAGCGGGCGGCGCTGACCCGGCGCCGCCCGTTGTCATTTGGCAACAAGCTCGGTGGACATCCGGCAGCGCGGCCAGCTGCGAGCCACATTAACCAGTGCCTCAGCTTGTCAGGCTAATACGTTGATGTTAATGTCGTTTTCCACATTCGTTCCGGCGAGGCTCGGCCTGCCCATCACCAGACATGCAGAACAAGACCGCTCCGACCGTGTTCGGGTCGTTTGATCGAAGGGGCACCTCACGCCAGCCATGGCCCAGGGGCGTGCTGGCCACGGCCGCGGCGCTGGCGCTGCTGGGCGCGAGCCTGGACGCCCAGGCGCTCGCACTGGGCGCCATCACGGTGCGCTCGGCCCTGGGTGAGCCGCTGCGCGCCGAGATCGAAGTCCCGCAGATCTCCTCCGAAGAAGCCGCCACGCTCAAGGCCAGCGTCGGCTCGCCCGAGGCGTTTCGCGCCGCTGGCGTCGACTACCCGGCCGCCCTGGCCGGCGCGCGCGTCACCCTACAGCGGCGCGCCAATGGCCAGGCCTACCTGCGGGTGGCCGGCGAGCGCACGGTGAACGAACCGTTCCTCGGCATCGTGATCGAGGCCAACTGGGCCAACGGCCGCGTGGTGCGCGACTACACCATGCTGGTCGACCCGCCCGGCCGCGCCGCGCCGCCTGCCGTCACCGTCACGCCTTCGCAGGTGGCGCCGGCCCCGGCAACCGTACAGGCACCCCGGGTGGCGGCTGCCCCCGCACCCGCCCCGGCCACCGAAGCCGGCGCCCGCCCGCGCCGCGACATCCAGCCCGCTGAAGTGCCGCGTCGCGCTGCCGCCCCCGGCGGCGACGGTGCCCCGGTCACGGTACAGCGCGGCGACACCGCCGGCAGCATCGCCCGGGCGCACGCCATCGATGGGGTTTCGCTCGACCAGATGCTGGTCGCCATGCTGCGCGCCAACCCGCAGGCGTTCATCAAGGGCAACGTCAACCTGATGCGCGCTGGCGCCGTGCTGCAAATGCCATCGGCCGAACAGGCCAGCGCCACGTCGCGCCAGGCGGCGCGCCGCGCCGTGGTGGCGCAGACGCGCGACTTCCAGGCCTATCGCCTCGGCGTGGCGCAGCGCAGTGGCGCCACGCGCGTGGCCGCGGCCACAGGCAGCGCTTCCGGCGGCGTGCAGCCCGAGGTACAGGACAGCCGCGCCGCGGCGCCCAGCCAGGATCGCCTCAAACTGTCGCGCAGCGGCACGCAAAGCGGTGCCGAATCGCAGCTGGCCCAGTCACGCCAGGCGCAGGAGCAATCCAAGCGCGTGGCCGAACTGAACAAGAACCTCAGCGAGCTGGCCAAGCTGCAGGCCGCGTCGGGCAACGCCCCGGCGGCAGCCATCAATGTCCCCACCGGTGCGCCGGCGGCAACCACGCCAGCGCCCGCACCAGCCCCGGCCGCGCCGCCAGAGCCAGCGACGCCCGCGGCAACCCCGGCCAGCGCCGCCGCCGAGGCCAGCAGCGCCCCGGCCAGCGCGACGCCGCCCGTGGCCGGCACGGCTTCGGCAGCAGCGGTAGCCACCGACGCGGCGTCGGCGGCGACGGCCGCCGCCAGCGCGGAGGCCGCCCCCGCACCACGGCCCACGCCTGCGGCACCCCCGCCGCCGCCGGTGGCCGAGCCGTCTTTCCTGGACGCGTTGACCGACAACCCCCTGCTGCCGATCGCCGGTGCCGGCCTGCTGGCCCTGCTGGCCGGCTATGGCGTGTACCGGTCGCGCCAGCGCAAGAAGGACGCCGCGCCGCTGGACAGCTCCTTTATCGAAAGCCGTCTGCAGCCCGATTCGTTCTTTGGCGCCAGCGGCGGCCAGCGCGTGGACACCCGCGACGGCCGGCCATCGGCTGGCGGCAGCTCGTCCATGGTCTATTCGCCCAGCCAGCTTGACGCCGCCGGCGACGTCGACCCGGTGGCCGAAGCCGATGTCTACCTGGCCTACGGGCGCGACATGCAGGCCGAGGAAATCCTCAAGGAAGCCCTGCGCACGCACCCGGCGCGCATCGGCGTGCACCGCAAGCTGGCAGAAATCTACGCCAAGCGCCGCGACGCCCGTGCCCTGGAAGCGATCGCCTCCGAGGCCTACGGCGTGGTCAAGGGCGAAGGCCCGGACTGGGAGGCCATCACCAGCCTGGGCAGCGAGCTGGAGCCCGACAACCCGCTGTACAAGCCGGGTGGCGCCCCCGTCGTGCGACCGGTGGTCGCCGCGGCCCCGCAACGCCGCTTCGGCGCCGACACCGAACCCCAGACCGCCCAGCTGAACGACAGGCGCGACTCCAAGCCCGACAGCTCGAGCATCCCGCTGGACCTGGAACTGGACCTGGACGATGCGCCGGTGCGCGCCGGCTCCACCGACTCGACCTTGCCGCCCATCGATTCGCACCAAGCGAAGCTCGACCGCGACGAGCGCCCGGCCGCCGCGGTGGCCGCAGTGGCCGCGGCCACGTCAGCGGCCATCCCGCTGGACATCGACCTCGATCTGGACACGCCGCCCAAGGCCGAACCGCCTGCGGCCGCGGCACCGGCAGCCACCGCCACGGTGGCGCCGCCGCCCAAGACCGAGGCCAAGGACCCCCCGGCCCCCGAGCCCTACGTGGCCAGCAAGTCCGGCATGATCGATTTCGACATGGCCGCCCTGTCGGTCGACCCCGACTCGCGCTCGGGCGCCGAACCAAAAACCGAACAGCTCGAAGACGATGACGAGGATCCGCTGGCGACCAAGCTGGCCCTGGCGCAGGAATTCCACGCCATCGGCGACACCGAGGGTGCCCGCACGCTGGTCAAGGAAGTGATTGACGAGGCCGAAGGCAGCCTGCGCATGCGGGCCGAGCGCTTCCTGGCCGAGCTCGACTGATCACCGGCCAACGGCCTTCATCCGTTGCGGCAAGGCGGCGCCCCTCGGGGCGCCGCGCCATTTGGGCCCGGCACTTCGTCCACAATCACGCCATCGTGAGAATCGCCCTCGGCCTGAGCTACCTCGGCACCCCCTACCAGGGCTGGCAAAGCCAGCCCTCGGGCCAGACCGTCCAGGACCGGCTGGAAGCGGCGCTCGGCCAGTTTGCCACCGTCCCGGTCGCCACCCTGTGCGCCGGCCGCACCGACGCCGGCGTGCATGGCCTGATGCAGGTGGTGCACTTCGATACCGACCTGCGGCGCGAGCCCTTCTCCTGGGTACGCGGCACCAACCGCTACCTGCCGCCGGACATCGCCGTGCAGTGGGCGCAGCCGGTGCCGCCCGAATTTCACGCTCGCGCCAGCGCCCTGGCCCGCCGCTACGCCTACCTGCTGCTCGAATCACCCGTGCGCCCCAGCCTGGACGCCGGGCGCGTCGGCTGGAGCTGCCGGCCGCTGGATGGCACCGCCATGCGGCGCGCCGCCGACCTGCTGATAGGCGAGCACGACTTCACCTCCTTCCGCGCCAGCGCCTGCCAGGCGCTGTCGCCCGTCAAGCACCTGCAACGCGTCGACATCCAGCGGCGCGGCGCCTATTGGCGCTTCGACTTCGAGGCCAACGCCTTCCTGCACCACATGATCCGCAACCTCATGGGCTGCCTGGTGGCGGTCGGCCAGGGCCTGCAGCCACCCGAGTGGATCAGCACCGTGCTGGCCGCGCGCAGCCGCGACGCGGCGGCGCCCACCTTTTCCCCCGACGGGCTGTATTTCCTCGGCCCGCGCTACGACGCGCGCTGGGGCCTGCCCGAGCGCACGTCGGCCTATGATTGGCTGCCATGAGCCTGCCGCCTGTCCGCACGCGCATCAAGATCTGCGGCCTGACCCGCGAGCAGGACGTGGATGCCGCCGTGGCCGCGGGCGCCGACGCCATCGGCTTCGTGCTGTACGCCAGGAGCCCGCGCTTTGTCACGCCCGAGCGCGCCGCCCAGCTGGCCCGGCGACTGCCGCCGCTGGTGACGCCGGTGCTGCTGTTCGTCAACGAAACCGCTACAAATATCGAAGCTGCTTGCGCACACGTGGCGGGCGCCATCCTGCAATTTCATGGTGACGAAACGGCCGGACAGTGCCACGCCGTGGCGCAGGCCCGCGGGCGTCCCTTCTGGCGCGCCGCGCGCATCCCCCAGACAGCGCCGGAAGGCTTTGACTTGCTAGAATTCGCGCAGGATTTCAGTGCCGCGCAAGCCATCCTGCTCGACGCCCATGTCGACGGTTATGGCGGCGGTGGAAAGACATTCGATTGGTCACGGCTGCCACCAAGCGTTCCCGCTCACCTCGTCTTGTCTGGTGGGCTCACACCTGCAAACGTGAGCGAGGGGCTGCGCGCCCTGCGCGGTCGCGGGCACTCGCTCGCGGTTGACGTTTCCTCCGGCGTCGAAGCCGTCGGCCCCGACGGCCAGCCCCGCAAGGGCATCAAGGACGCCGCCCAGATTCACCAGTTCGTGGCCGCCGTGCGCGCGGCCGACGCGCTTTTTGCCCAGCAGACCCAGACATGACCGACTACCACCAGCCCGACGCCAGCGGGCACTTCGGCCGCTACGGCGGCAGCTTCGTCAGCGAAACCCTCACCTACGCCATCAACGAGCTGAAGGACGCCTACGCCAAGTACCAGCACGACCCCGACTTTCTGGCCGAATTCCGATACGAACTCGCGCACTACGTGGGCCGCCCCTCGCCCGTCTACCACGCCGCCCGCACCAGCCGCGAGTTGGGGGGCGCGCAAATCTACCTGAAGCGCGAAGACCTCAACCACACCGGCGCGCACAAGATCAACAACGTCATCGGCCAGGCCATGCTGGCGCGGCGCATGGGCAAGCCGCGCATCATCGCCGAGACCGGCGCCGGCCAGCACGGCGTGGCCACCGCCACCATCTGTGCGCGCTACGGCCTGGAATGCGTGGTCTACATGGGCAGCGAAGACGTCAAGCGCCAGAGCCCCAACGTCTACCGCATGAAGCTGCTGGGCGCCACCGTGGTGCCGGTCGAATCGGGCAGCAAGACGCTGAAGGACGCGCTGAACGAAGCCATGCGCGACTGGGTGGCCAATGTGGACCACACTTTCTACATCATCGGCACCGTGGCAGGCCCGCACCCCTACCCCATGATGGTGCGCGACTTCCAGAGCGTGATCGGCACCGAGTGCCTGGCACAGATGCCCGAGATGCTGGCCGCACAGGGTATCGCCGCCCAGCAACCCGATGCGGTGCTCGCCTGCGTCGGCGGTGGCAGCAACGCCATGGGCATCTTCCACCCCTACATCCCGTGCGAAGGCACCCGCCTGATCGGCGTCGAGGCCGCCGGCCAGGGCCTGGACAGTGGCAAGCATTCCGCCAGCCTGCAGCGCGGCAGCCCGGGCGTGCTGCACGGCAACCGCACCTACATCCTGCAGGACGCCAACGGCCAGATCACCGAAACGCACAGCATCAGCGCCGGCCTGGACTACCCCGGCGTCGGCCCCGAGCACGCCTGGCTCAAAGACACGGGCCGCGCCGAATACGTCGGCGCCACGGATGCCGAGGCGCTGGCCGCCTTTCACCACCTGTGCCGCACCGAGGGCATCATCCCGGCGCTCGAGTCCAGCCACGCCTTTGCCCACGCCATGAAGCTGGCACCGACCATGCGCCCGGATCAATCCATCCTGGTGTGCCTGTCGGGCCGCGGCGACAAGGACATCGGCACCGTGGCCGACCTGGATGGCGCCGAGTTCTACGACCGCCCCTCCATGCGCGGCCACGTCGTCAAGGGAGCCAAGGCATGAGCCGCATCGATGCCACCCTGGGCGCGCTGAAGGCGCAAGGCCGCAAGGCGCTGATCCCCTACGTCACCGCCGGCTTTCCCTACGCCGACATCACGCCGGCGCTGATGCACGGCATGGTGCAGGCCGGCGCCGACATCATCGAACTCGGCGTGCCGTTTTCCGATCCCAGCGCCGACGGCGCGGTGATCCAGAAGGCTGGCGAACGCGCCCTGTCGCTGGGCATCGGCCTGGCGCAGGTGCTGGCCATGGTGCGCAGCTTCCGCGACAAGAACCACCTCACGCCGGTGGTGCTGATGGGCTATGCCAACCCGCTGGAGCGCTACGACCAGACGCATGGCGAGGGCGCCTTCATCCGCGACGCCGCGGCCGCCGGCGTCGACGGCGTGCTGATCGTCGACTACCCGCCCGAGGAATGCCGCGACTTCGCCGCCCGGCTGCGCGCCGCCGGGCTGGACCTGATCTTCCTGCTGGCGCCCACCTCCACCGACGAGCGCATGCGCCAGGTGGCCGAGATCGCCAGCGGCTACGTCTACTACGTCTCGCTCAAGGGCGTGACCGGCTCGGGCGCGCTCGACACCACCGAGGTCGGCGCCATGCTGCCACGCATCCGCCAGCACGTGCACATCCCGGTCGGCGTGGGCTTCGGCATCCGCGACGCCGAGACGGCGCGCGCCATCGGCCAGGTGGCCGACGCGGTGGTGATCGGCAGCCGGCTGATCCAGCAGATCGAAAACCAGCCGCACGAGCGCGTGGCCGCCGCTGCGGCCGACTTCCTGCGCCCGATCCGCGCCGCGCTGGACGCATAATTGACGCTATCACTCCAGGAGCATCCATGAGTTGGCTCGAAAAACTCCTCCCGCCCAAGATCCAGCCCAGCGACGCCACCGAGCGCCGCCAGATGCCCGAGGGCCTGTGGATCAAGTGCCCCGAATGCGACGCCGTGCTGTACAAGACCGATCTGGAACAGAACCAGAACGTCTGCCCGCACTGCGGCCACCACCACCGCATCGGCGCGCGCGCGCGCCTCAACGTCTTCCTCGACAACGAGGGGCGCTACGAGATCGGCCAGGAAGTGGTGCCGGTGGACGCGCTGAAGTTCAAGGACAGCCGCAAGTACCCCGAGCGCATCAAGGAGGCGATGGAAAACACCGGCGAGACCGACGCGCTGGTGGTCATGGGCGGCGCCGTCAAGAGCATCAGCGTGGTCGCGGCCGCCTTCGAGTTCGACTTCATGGGTGGCTCCATGGGCAGTGTGGTGGGCGAGCGCTTCGTGCGCGGCGTGCACACCGCCATCGAGCAGAAGGTGCCCTTCATCTGCTTCACCGCCACCGGCGGCGCGCGCATGCAGGAGGGCCTGTTCAGTCTGATGCAGATGGCCAAGACCAACGCCGCCCTCACCCGCCTGGCCAAGAAGGGGCTGCCCTACATCAGCGTGCTCACCGACCCGACCATGGGCGGCGTCTCGGCCGGCTTTGCCTTCGTGGGCGACGTGGTGATCGCCGAGCCCAAGGCGCTGATCGGCTTTGCCGGCCCGCGCGTGATCGAGAACACCGTGCGCGTCAAGCTGCCCGAAGGCTTTCAGCGCGCCGAGTTCCTGCAGACCAAGGGCGCGGTCGACTTCATCTGCGACCGGCGCGAACTGCGCGAGAAGGTCGCCAGCATCCTGGCCATGCTGCAACGCCAGCCGGCCGACGCCGTTCAGTAACCCAATCGGGCGGTAGCGCCCGATTGACGAGCGCCAGCAGCTATTGGTTCAATAGCAACCGCCAAGCCGGCGTGGTCACGCGCGGGGCCGCGCGCCGGCGCTCGGCACGGCTCAGCCGACCATCGCCAGCGCGCCGGACCCCAGCACGCCCGATTGCAGCGAGCTGAGCACCATGCCCAGCACCTGCAGCACCACCACCAGCAGCAGCGGCGACAGGTCCACCCCGCCCACCAGCGGAATGCGCCGCCGGATCGGCGCCAGCAGCGGGGCGCACAGGCGTTCGAACACGTCGTGCGCCAGCGTGCGGTTGCCGACCCAGGACATCACCGCCGCGATGATCACCACCGCCGTCGCCACCGACACCGCCAGCCTGGCCGTTCCCAGCAGGGCCAGCACCGGCAGCATGCTCCAGCGCGACAGCTCCAGCAGCGCCAGCAGCGCCGCGTACTGCACCAGCTTGAGCAGCCAGGCGGCCAGCAGGCTGGCGACGTCCAGCCCGCCGGCGGGCGGCACCACGCGCTGCAGCGGCCGCACCAGCCAGTCCGACAGCGCCTGCACGAAGCGACCCACCGGGTTGTCGAAGCTCATTCGCCGCCAGCGCATGTAAAACCGCAGCAGGCAGGCGCCACCCACCAGGGTGACGCCGATTTCGAGCAGGAAGGAGAAGATGGGATAGAGCATGCGGGCCAGGGGGCAGCGGGGTCGTCAAGCCGTGGCAGCCACTGTGGCCACGGGGGTCGAGCGTGCGATGATAGCGAGCACCGCCCGCGCTGGCCGCCGCGCCGGCCGACACCGCCCCATGGCCCACCAGCTGCTCACCCTCACCTGCCTGCCCCTGTTTCCGCTCGGCACCGTGCTGTTTCCGGGCGGGCAGCTACCGCTGCGCGTGTTCGAGGTGCGCTACCTGGACATGATCGGCCGCTGCCACCGCGCCGGCGCGCCCTTCGGCGTGGTGGCGCTGGCGCAGGGCCAGGAGGTTCGCACGCCAGGCGCCCCGCGGGAGCGGCTGCAGCCGGTCGGCACGCTGGCGCGCATCACGGCGCTGGAGCAGCCCCAGCCGGGGCTGCTGCTGATCCAGTGCCAGGGCGAGCAGCGCTTTCGCATCGACCAGCCGCACCAGCTGCGGCACGGCCTGTGGGTGGCGGACGTCAGCCTGCTGCCGCCCGACCCGGTCGTGACCATCCCCGACGACCTGCAAGCCGCCGCCCGCACCCTGCGCCGCGCCCACGACAGCCTGCGCCGGCAGCCCCGGGGCCCGGCGCTGCCCGCGGCCGACGCGCTGGACTACGACGACTGCGGCTGGGTGGCCAACCGCTGGTGCGAGCTGCTGCCCCTGCCCACCGCCACGCGCCAGCACCTGATGAGCCTGGACAGCCCGCTGCTGCGGCTGGAGCTGGTGGCCGACATGCTGAGCCGCGGCGGCATCGACGGCAGCCGGCCTTGAAGCCCGATTTACTATTCTTTTGATAGCTTATGGCGCTTGCTGCACGGGCGCCAGACCTGATTTGTTCAAGAATCGGCGCGTCCCAGCACGGCCCGCAGCGTGTCGATCAGGATCCCCACATCGCCGGCCAGGCTGCGCCGCGCCACGTAGTCCAGGTAGTAGCGCTGCTTGATGGGCATCACCTGCTCGACGTAGGCGCGCTCGGGGTCACTGGCGGCGGCCAGCAGGCGCTCTTCGTCGCGAAACTCGATGGTTGCCCGATCCGTGACGCCCGGGCGCACCGACAGGATCAGGCGCCGCGCCTCGTCCGGGTACAGCGCCATGTAGCGCGGCACCTCGGGGCGCGGGCCGACCAGGCTCATGTCGCCCCGGATCACGTCCAGCAGCTGGGGCAGCTCGTCCAGCTTGGTGCGGCGCAGCCAGCGCCCGGCGCGCGTCACGCGCGCGTCGCCAGCCACCGTGATCAGCGGCCCGGCCTGCGACGACCGCACGCGCATGGTGCGGAACTTGTGGATGTGAAACAGCCGCCCATGGCGTCCCACACGCTGCTGGCGAAACAGCGCCGGCCCCGCCGAATCCAGCCGCACCCACAGGGTGATGGCGACCATCAGCGGCAGCGCCAGGGCCAGCGCCGGCAGCGCCAGCGCCAAGTCGAACAGGCGCTTGGCGGCGTCGGAACGCGCGCGGTTCATCGCCACGCCCCTGACACCGCACACGACGGTCGGCCCAGGCTCATGACGGCTTCCGGTACACGTGCAGCAGCACCGCATGCCGCCGCACCCAGGGCGACAGCAGCAGGTCGGCGCCGTACAGCGCGTCGTCGATCCAGCGCCCCGGCGCGCCCAGGCGGGTGGCGGCCGAAAAGCTGGCCAGCAGGCCGAACCCGTACACCGCCTCGGCGGGCGGGAAGTCCGCGCGCGTGAAGAAGCGCCAGCCGTTACGGCGCGCGCCGAAGCGCGACCACAGCGGCTCCAGCGGCGTGCGCCCGTTGTCCAGCGTCACCAGCAGGCCACCGGGGCGCAGATGCGCCGCCACCAGTTGCTCCAGCGTGGCCTGCGCGTCAGCCACCGAGGAGCGCCCCAGCCGGTGCACCCCGCCCAGCACCGACTTCATGACGATCAGGTCCCACCGACCTCGCAGCGCCCGCAAATCCTGCACGCTGTGGACGACGCGCGCGGCTTCCTGCGGCGCCAAGCGGGCCCGGTGGCGCGCCTCGATGGCCGGCAGGCTGGCGGCATCCAGGGCCGAGCACTCCACCTGCCGCACCAGGCCCAGCATCAACGGGGCCAGCGCCGACTGCGCCCCGGCGCCGAGTTCCAGCCCGCGCTCGCCGTGCCAGTGAGCGAAGTCGCGCGCGAACGCCCGCCAGGGCCTGGCCCAGGCGCGCGCGCTCCAGCCGAACCAGGGCCAGGGCGAATCGGCCCGCGCCGCCGTCATCGCAGGCAGGCCCTCAGCGCCGCGATGACCCTGGCCTGCTCTTCGTCGCTCATGGCCGTGAACAATGGAATGCTGAACATGCGCTGATAGGCGGCTTCGGCCACGGGATAGTCCTCGGCCCGCAGACCGTAGCGGTCGCGCCAGTAGGGCTGGCGATGCAGCGGCACGAAATGCACGCTGGTGCCGATACCGGCCTCGGACAGCGCCTGCACCACCTCGTCGCGCGTCACCCGCGCGGCATCCGACAGGCGCGGCACGAACAGGTGCCAGGCGTGCGCATCGCCCGCGGGCGCCTGGGCGGGCAGCGCCAGCGGCAGGCCCTGGAGCTGCTCCAGGTAACGTGCCGCCAGCTGGTGGCGCCGCTGCACGAACGCCGGCAAACGCGCCAGCTGCACGCGGCCCAGCGCGGCGGCGATGTCGGTCAGGTTGTACTTGAAGCCGGGGGCGACGACTTCGTAGTACCAGGCCGGCGTGCGGCTGGTGAAGCGGTCGAAGGCATCGCGGCTGATGCCGTGCAGGCGCATCACCTTCATGCGCGCCGCCAGCGCGTCGTCATGCGTGACCACCATGCCGCCCTCGCCCGTAGTCATGGTCTTGTTGGCGTAGAAGCTGAACACCGCCGCCGCGCTGGGCAGGCGACCCACCAGCGTGCCGCCGCTGGTGGTGGGCAGCGCGTGCGCCGCGTCCTCCACCACCTGCAGGCCGTGGCGGCGCGCGATGTCGAAGAGGGCCGCCATGTCGCAGGCCAGGCCGCCGTAGTGCACTGGCAGGATGGCCTTTGTGCGTGGCGTGATCGCCGCTTCGACGGCGGCCGGATCGATGTTGAGCGTGACTGGATGGACGTCCACCAGCCGCGCATCGGCGCCCAGGTAGCGCGCCACCTCCACCGTGGCGGTGAAGGTCAGCGTGGGTGCGATCACCTCGTCGCCCGGGCCCACGCCGATCGCCTCCAGCGCCAGGTGCAGGCCGGCGGTGGCGGAGTTGACGGCAATCGCCTGCACGCCGCCACCCAGGTAGGCGGCAAACTCCTGCTCGAAGGCGTGTGTCTCGGGCCCCGTCGTCACCCAGCCCGAGCGCAGGGCGCGCGCGACGGCGTCGATCTCGGCCTGGCCGATGTCGGGACGGGCAAACGGGATGAAAGCGGTGGAATCACTCATGCAGGAAAGTATTGTCCGCGCCACGCGGACGCGGGTGCGTCAGCGTGTAAGACGCGTCACGGCGGCCGGTGCCACGCGGCCGCGCCAGATATCCCACAGCCCGCGCCAGCCACCCAGGCCGTAGCCCAGGTGGTAGGCCGCGATCACCAGGGGCAGCCGCCACGCCAGACCCAGTTCGCGTGCCTGCCTGGCGGCCAGCACGCTGGCAGTCAGCAGGTACGCGGCGTACAGCCCCAGCAAGGCCACCAGACCCAGATGAAAAGCCGGCGCAAGCACCACGCAGACAGCGCAAGCAGCTATGAAAACCATAGGAACCAATTGTCGCACCGAACCGGCTTGCCGGTGCTTGCGCAGCACGAATGGCCGCCAGTAACCGTATTGCAGCTGCTGCCCGAACAGCTGCCGCGGCGAGCCGCGCGGCTGGTAGCCGGAGCGGATGCGCGCGCTCTGCCACACGCGCCCGCCGGCCAGGCGGATGCGCAGGTTGTGCTCGTCGTCCTGGTTGCGCACCAGCGTCTCGTCGAAGCCGCCCACGCGCGCGAGCGTCGCTCGCGGCCAGCAGCCGAGGTAGACGGTATCGACCTCGCCCTCGAAATCGACGTCGCGCGAGCGCGCGCCGCCCACCACCCAGCGGCTTTGGAAGGCGGCGGCGATGGCCCGCCCCCAGGCGCCCTGCCCGCGCGCCACCCAGGGACCGCCCACGTTGTCGGCGCCGCTGCGCTCAAGGGCCGCGATGCACTCGGCCACGTAGTCGGGCGCGAACTGGGTGTGGATGTCCATGCGCACGATGACTTGTCCGCGCGCCCGCGTCAGGCAGGCGTTCAGGCCGGTGGAGACGATGCGGCCGGGGTTGTCCAGCACGCGCAGCCGGGCGTCGGCGGCGGCCCGCTCCACCAGCCGCGCGTGCGTGCCGTCGTCGCTGGCGCCGTCGGCCACCAGCAGCTCCATCTGCCAGCCGTCCGGCAGGCGCTGCGCCAGCGCGCAGTCGCAGAAGGCATCGATGTGGGCGCGCTCGTTGCGGCAGGGCGCGATGATGCTGACCAGACCGGCTTGGCCCGGGGCGGCCAGCGGCGGCAGCGGTGGCGTGGCGCGGGTATCGGTCACCGGGCCGGCTCCCGCAGCAGGCGCCGGTACAGCGCGTCCATGGCGTCCATCTGCACGCGCCGGTCACCGTCGCGAGCGATGCGCTCGGCGTTTTCGGCGCCCCAGGCGGCCGCGCGCGTGTCGTCGCGCAGCAGCGCCAGCCAGCGTGCCGCCAGGGCCTCGGTGTCGCCCACCGGCACCAGCGCCTCGGCCTGCAGCCACTCGCGGTTGGCCGGCAGGTCGCTGGCGATGACGGCCAGGCCGCAGGCCATGCTCTCCAGCACCGAGACCGAGGTGGCGTCGCTCTCGGGCACGCTGATCGACAGCTTGCAGCGCGCCAGCACGACGGCCATGCCGGCGTCATCGAGCCGGCCGTGGAACTGCACCGCATCGTGCAGCGCCAGCCGATCGACCAGCGCGCGCAGCGCGCCTTCCTGGCTGCCGCCACCCAGCAGGTGCAGGCGCGCATCAGGCTGCTGCGCGTGCACCTGGGCGAAGGCACGCAGGATGAGGTCGATGCGGTAGTTGGCCTCCCAGATGCGCAGGCTGACTGCCTCCGCCCGGGGTTTGCCGGCCCAGGGCGCCGGCGCGAAGCGGCTGCGCTCCACGCCCCAGTGGATCAGCGCGGCTGGCACGCCTGGGGCCAGGCTGTGGGCCACCGCCAGCAGGTCCTGTGAATCCCCCGTCACCAGCCGCGCCCGGCGCAGGCTCCAGGCCGTCAGCCAGCGCTTGAGCGCGCTTTCGCGCGGCGTCACCAGCAGGTCAGTGCCCCAGGCGGTCAGCACCAGCGGCTGCATGCCGGCGCGCGCGGCCAGGTAGCCGTAGGAGGTGACGTAGTGCGCGTGCACGATGTCCGGTCGCAGCCGCGCCAGGGCGCGCCGCGCCTCGCCCACGCGCCACAGCCAGTCGCGCGAGTGGCGCACCGGGCGCAGCACGATCTGCTGCACGCCCTCGATGGGCGCCGGCCGCGCCGTCACCAGCGACACGCGCCAGCCGCGCGCCAGCATCTCGCGCGCCCAGCGCTGCACGTGCACGCTGCTGGCATCGCCCAGCAGGCACAGGTGAAGATGAGCAGCCCCACGCTCCCCCGCTGCGCGTGGCCCGCTGGCCGTGCCGGCCGCGGGGCTGCCAGAGTCAGCCCCTCTTCGGGCTGTCCGACCTCGCGCAGCCGAGGTCGGAGCCGCAGCCCTCAGCCCCGAGGGGGCCGCGGCCGCCCGGGGGCGGCCCGGCGGTGGCTGGGGGACGCTCACGAACCCAGCCCCTGTCGCCAGCGCTGGTAGGCCGATTGCAGATCGGGGTGCGCGGCCAGCCAGCGCTCGTCGGCCTCGCGCGTGTCGCCCACCACCCGGGCCGGGCTGCCGGCCAGCACGGCAAAGTCGGCAAACGCCCCGCGCACGCGAGCGTGCGCCGCTACCAGCGTGCCGTGGCCCAGCGTGGTGCCGGCCTCGATGGTGCTGTGCGGGCCGATGAAGCAGCGCTCGCCGATGACGATGGGCGCGCGCATCACCACGGCCTCCAGCTCGGCGCCCGACAGGCCCGCCGCCACGCGCACCGCGCGGTGCGTGCTGTGGCTGACCATGCTGACGAAGTTGGTGACCTGCGTGCCGCGCCCGATGCGCACGCCGGCGCTCGCCTCGATGAAGCAGAAGTGGCCGATGAACACATCGTCGGCCAGCGCCAATGCGCCTTCGTGCTCGATGCACACGGTGGGCGACAGGCGCGTGGCCGGCCGCAGCGCGCCGGCGCTGGCTTCGCCAAACAGCGTGCGAAAGAACAGCAGGCGCCAGAGCCGACGGCGCAGGCGGTTGAGCGCGGCGCGCAGCGCGGTGGTCATGGGACCGCCTCCGGAGCGGGGACTTGCGACCAGCGCGCCAGGCGCCAGAAGTACCAGCCAAAGTACGGCACCATCGCCGCCGACACCGCCCAGGCCCCGCCCAGCAGCCCGCCGCGCCACAGGCCCAGCGCCAGCGCGCCGACAAACGCCACCTGCCCCACCAGCGCGAGGCGAAACGCCCAGCGCTGCGCGCGCCAGGCCATGGTCACCACCGCCAGCGGCGCGGCCACGAAATGCGCCGCGATGTAGGGCGCCAGCGCACGCGCCAGCTCGCCCGCTTCCCGCCAGGGCGGCCCGAACACGCGCTCGAACAGCCACGGCCCAGCCAGCAGCAGCACCGCCATCAGGCCGATGGCCAGCACGCCCAGCAGCGCCATCACCTGCCGCACCGTGCGCTGCGCCTCATCAGCCGAGGCAGCCACCAGGCGCGGGTACAGCGCCTGCGACACCGCGCTGCCCACCAGCGTGGCTGGCGCCTTCAGGTAGCGCAGCGCCAGGCCCCAGAAGCCGGCGGCCGCCTCGCCCGACCAGGCCACCAGCAGCGCCACCGCCAGCGCGTCCTGCAGCAGGCCCAGAAAGGCGTGCGGCGTGTTGATGAAGGCAAAGTCGCGGTGCCGCCGCGCCGCCTGCCGCATCTGCCCACGCAGCGCGGCGGACGCCGGCGCCAGCAGGGCGCGCCAGCCGCCAGCCGGCGCCGGCCGCCACAGCCCGCCGCAGGCCAGCAGCTGCGCCAGCAGCGGCGCCAGCGCCAGCGCCCAGGCGCCCTCGGCACCGGCGGCGGCGCCGCGCCACAACGCCCAACCCAGCGCCAGTTGCAGCACCGCCGCGCCGCCGTACTGAAGCACGCGGCTCGCCGCCAGCACGCCAAAGCGTTCGGCGCGGTTGGCCCACAGCATAAGTACCTGCAGCAAGCCGGCCGTGGCCAGCGCCAGCGGCAGCAGCGCCGCCAGCGGCAGCACACCCAGCGCGTGCAATGCCCAGGCCAGCGGCACGCCCAGTCCCACTGCCGCCAGCAGCAGACGCAGCGCCAGCGCCAGCAGCGCGCGCGCCTCGTCCTCGGTGCGTGCCAGCGGCAGCGCCTGCTCGTAGCGCAGGCTGGCGGCCACCGCCAGCGCCGCCGCCACGGTGGCGAACTGGGTGTACAGGCCAAACGCTTCGGGCGTGAACAGGCGGGTGATGAACGGCCCCAGCAGCAGGGGCAGCAGCTGCGCCAGCGCGCCGCCGCCCAGCAGGGTGAGCATGGCGCCGGTCAGCGAGGCGCGCGCGTCGGGGGTCGACGTCACCATGGCGCTCCCGGGAGCGCCAGCGGACTCGCCCACCGGCGGGCGCCGGCGCGGGCGCGCGGGGTCATGTCGCGGGGGCAGGTCACGGGCACGGTCACAGGCTGCGGGCGCCTAAAATACGCGGTTTCCCTCGACACATGCAAGGGTCGCGGCGAATTATCGCCGCCGCCCGCGCCATGTTCGCGCCCCCACTGCCTTTCGCGACACCATGAACCAGTCCGCAGCGCCCGCCGACGTGCCAGCCGCCGCCCCCGAGCACGATGAAAACAAGCTGATCGCCGAGCGACGCGACAAGCTGCGCGCCATCCGCGCCGCGCAGGCCGACACGGGGGCGATTGCCTTTCCCAACGATTTCAAGCCAAAAGACCGCGCAGCGCAGCTCCACCAAGCGCAAGACGCTATCGAAAAAGAAGCGATGGACGCCGACATCGCGGCGGGCCGCAAGGTGGCCGCCAGCGTCGCCGGCCGCATGATGCTCAAGCGCGTGATGGGCAAGGCCAGCTTCGCCACGCTGCAGGACGCCACCGGACGCATCCAGATCTACGTGGCACGTGATGAAGTGGGCGAAGCCGACTACGAGGCCTTCAAGCACTGGGACCTGGGCGACATCGTGGCGGCCGAGGGCCATCTGTTCAAGACGCGCACCGGCGAGCTGTCGGTCCACGCCACGCGCATCCGCCTGCTGACCAAGAGCCTGCGCCCACTGCCCGACAAGTTCCACGGCGTGCAGGACCAGGAGCTGAAGTACCGCCAGCGCTATGTCGACCTGATCATGGACGAGCAGGCGCGCGCGCGCTTTGCTGCCCGCAGCGCCACGCTGTCGGCGATGCGCCAGTTCATGAGCGGGCACGGCTTCATGGAGGTGGAAACGCCCATGCTCCACCCCATCCCCGGCGGCGCCAACGCCAAGCCCTTCGTGACGCACCACAACGCGCTGGACCAGCAGATGTTCCTGCGCATCGCGCCCGAGCTGTACTTGAAGCGCCTGATCGTCGGCGGCTTCGAGCGCGTGTTCGAGATCAACCGCAGCTTTCGCAACGAAGGCATCAGCGTGCGCCACAACCCCGAGTTCACCATGATGGAGTTCTACGCGGCGTACTGGAACTACCAGGACCTGATGGACTTCACCGAGGCACTGCTGCGCGACACCGCCCGGCAGGCCGCCGGCACGCTGCAGCTGACCTATCAGGGCCGCGCGGTGGACCTGAGCCAGCCGTTCCAGCGCATGACCATCCGCCAGGCGCTACACACGCACACCGACATCGGCGCGCACGTGGACGATGCCGCCGAGCTGATCCGGCGCCTGAAGAAGCTGGGCCTGAGCGAGGACAAGGACCGCCTGAGCCAGCGCAGCCTGGCCAGCCTGCAGGTGATGTACTTCGAGGAAGAAGTCGAGCAGCACCTGTGGCAGCCCACCTTCATCATGGAGCACCCGACCGAGATCAGCCCGCTGGCGCGCGCCAACGACCAGCGGCCCGAGGTGACCGAGCGCTTCGAGCTCTACATCACCGGCCGCGAGATGGCCAACGGCTTTTCCGAGCTGAACGACGCCGAGGACCAGGCCGCGCGCTTTGCCGCCCAGGCCAGCGCCAAGGACGCGGGCGACGAAGAGGCCATGTTCTATGACCAGGACTTCATCCGCGCGCTGGAATACGGCATGCCGCCCACCGGCGGCTGCGGCGTCGGCATCGACCGCTTCATGATGCTGCTGACCGACAGCCAGAGCATCCGCGACGTGATCCTGTTTCCGGCGCTGCGGCACGAGACCTGAGCGCCCCGGAATCAGGCAAAAGAAAGCCTTCTGGCGCTTGCGCGGACTGCGCCAGCAGCTATATTAATAATAGCAAATTGCGGTCGCGGTTTCAGCGGCCGGGTGCTTGGCCGTCGTCTGCCGGCGAAGCGGGCACCTCGCGCCAGGACACGTCCTGCACCCCCGAGGCATCGCTGGCCGCGCCGGTGGCCTGGGCCGCGTCGGCGCGCGGCGTGCTGCTGGCCGGGCGCTGCGGCCAGCGCTGGCGCGTCATCTCGCCCGTCATGTCGCGGTAGCGGCGCCACAGCAGCGTCACGGTCGCCGGCCGGCCGGTGAACAGGCTGCCCACCAGACTGACCGCCACCATCACCACCAGCCAGATGAGCAAGCTGAGCGCGAACACCGCGCCAAAGGCCGCCAGCGTCAGCCACACCAGGGCGCCCAGCAGGCGCCCCATCAGGCTGTCGGCGCTGCCGCTGACGGACGCGGTTGGAGGCAGGGAATGAAAGTACATGCGGCTCATGATAGCTCCGATCTCCTCCAGGCTTGAAAGTTCGATTCAGCCAAGGGCTGCGGCTGAATAAGGCGGCTCCCGAACCCGCTGATCGCGGCCGAACACCCTCAACCCAGGCGCTGGGTGCTGCGTCGGGTGACACACCGCCTGGGCCGGCCGCGGCGCGCCCCTGGTGGCGTGAATACACCGATTGCGTGGATGCATGCCCCGTGGACGGCTTCCGCGAAGGCCCGAACATGCTGGTCATCGACCCCGACGAGTGCATCGACTGCGCCGTCTGCGTGCCCGAATGCCCGGTCAACGTCATCTTCGCCGAGGAAGACCTGCCCAGCGACCAGCTTGCCTTCATCAAGCTGAACGCCGAGCTGACGCCCAAGTTCAAGAGCATCACCAAGCGCAAGGCCGCCCTGCCCGACGCCGACGAGTGGAACGGCACCGCGGGCAAGGTCAAGGATCTGGAGCGCCGACCCAGGCTTGCAGCCCCGCCGTGCAAGCCACTTCAAGGAAGCCTTCATCGCCCGCGGCAGCCGATGCGGTGGTGATCGGCGCAGGCCCGGCGGGCCTGTTCCAGGTCATCCAGCTGGGCCTGCGCGCACAGGTATTCGCGCCCTGCCCTTCGCGGGCGGCCAATGTGCCGAGCTGTACGGCGACAAGCCCATCTACGACATTCCGGCCATCGGCGTCTGCAGCGGCCATGAGCTGGTGCAGCGCCTGTGCGCCCGGATCACCCCCTTCGCGCCGGCCTGGCACCTGGGTGAGCGAGTGGATTGCGTAGAACCCCTGTCGCAGGGCGGCTTTCTCGTGGCCACGCTCGCGGCCTTCGGCGCCGCCGAATGGCTGGCCGGTGCCAGCGTGCCCCTGGAATACACCACCAGCAGCAAGCGCCTGCAGGGCTTTTTGGGCGTGCAGGCCAGCGCGGACTGAGCGGCGCTGCGGCCGTCTACGCATTCGTCACAATTACGTCATCAGGCTGTCACACGCCATTTTCATACTGGTCAGGTCGCTCCGTGCAGCCTGATCCATGCCCCCCTTCACACCCCCCGAACCTGCCGCCCCCCTTGCGCCCACCGCAGAGCCCCTGCCGCCGCCGGCCGCGCCACCCGCAGGCCCGCTGGCGTTTCTGGACAGGGATCACAGCATCCTGGCCTTCAACGAGCGTGTCTTCCACTGGGCCGAGCGCAGCGACGTGCCCCTGCTGGAGCGCCTGCGCTACCTGTGCATCGTCTCATCCAACCTGGATGAGTTTTTTGAAGTGCGTGCCACCGCGCACACCTCTGCCGCGCAGAACGGCGATACCCAGGGCGACTACACCAGCGCTTCGTTCGAGGCGCTGATGGCCCATGCCCAGGATCTGGTGGCGCGCCAGTACAAGCTCTACAACGAAGCCCTGGCCCCGGCCCTGGCCGCGCACGGGCTGCGCATCGTCTCGCACGGCGTGCGCAGTGCCGAACAACGCCGCTGGGTGCAGGAATACTTCCAGCGCGAGGTGCGCCCCCTGCTCGTGCCCGTGGGGCTGGATCCGGCCCACCCCTTCCCGCTGGTGGCCAACAAGTCGCTCAATTTCATCGTGCGCCTCAAGGGCCAGGACGCGTTTGGCCGGGCCAACGAGATCGCCATCGTGCGCGTGCCGCGCGCCCTGCCGCGCGTCATCCGCATGCCGGCGCGCGTGGCGCCGGCCAGGGAGCAGCTGTTCGTGCTGCTCTCCAGCATCATCCGCGCCCACCTGGGCGACCTGTTCCCCGGGCGCGAGGTGACCGAGTTCTCGCAGTTCCGCGTCACGCGCCACTCGGATCTGGCCGTGGACGAGGAGGACGTGGGCAACCTGCGCACCGCGCTGCGCCAGGGCCTGCAGCAGCGCCACTTCGGGCAGGCCGTACGGCTGGAGGTGTCGGCGGGCTGCTCGCGGCACCTGTCGGACTTTCTGCAGACGCAGTTCAATCTGCCGCAGGGCGCCCTGTTTCGCGTACACGGGCCCGTGAACCTGGTGCGCCTGGGGCAGATGGTGGATCTGGCGGGCAATGCGTCCCTGCTGTTCCCGCCCTGGCGCGCGGCCTGGCCGCAGGCCATGGTGGCCGGCTCGCCCGTCATGGCGCAGATGCGCGAGCGCGACCTGCTGCTGCACCACCCGTTCGAGAGCTTCGATGCCGTGCTCGCCTTTCTGCGCGAAGCCGTGAACGACCCCAACGTGCTCGTCATCAAGCAGACCATCTACCGCACGGGCGCGGACTCCGAGCTGATGGAGCTGCTGCGCGAGGCGGTGCGCCGCGGCAAGGAGGTGATGGCCGTGGTGGAGCTCAAGGCACGCTTTGACGAAGAGGCCAACATCAACTGGGCCGAGGCGCTGGAAGCCATTGGCGCGCAGGTGGTGTATGGCGTGGTGGGTCTCAAGACCCACGCCAAGATGCTGCTCGTCACCCGCCGCGAGGGGCGCAGCCTGCGCCGCTACGGCCACCTGTCCACCGGCAACTACAACCCGCGCACGGCGCGGCTGTACACCGACCTGGGCATGCTCACCGCCAACGAGGACATCACCGCCGACATGGACGGCGTCTTCAACCACCTGGCCAGCCAGAACCGCCCGCCCCGGCTGCGCCGGCTCATGCTGGCGCCGTTTCACCTGCAGCAGCGCATGCTGGAGAAAATCGCGCAGGTGGGCCAGGCCGCGCAGGCCGGGCAGTACGCGCGCATCGTCCTCAAGATGAATGCGCTGACCGACGACGCCCTGATGCGCGCTCTGGTGCGCGCAGGCCAGCAGGGCGCGCGCATCGACCTCATCGTGCGCGGCGCCTGCATGCTGAGAGCCCAGGTGCCGGGCGCCACCGACAACATCCGCGTGCGCTCCATCATCGGGCGCTTCCTGGAGCACACGCGGGTGTTCTACTTTGGCGCCGGCGAGCAGGAAGACCTGTTCCTGTCGAGTGCCGACTGGATGAACCGCAACATGCTGCGCCGCGTGGAGCTGGCCTGGCCCGTGACCGATCCGCAACTGCGCCAGCGCATCATCGACGAATGCCTGACCGCCTACCTGCTCGACGAGCAAGGCGCCTGGCAGCTACGCCCCGACGGCAGCTACGCCCCGCCCGCCCACCCGCTAGACGGCGTGGGGGCACAAAGCGCGCTCATGGCGCGCTACGGCCAGCCCAGCAAAACCCCCGGCAAGAAACGCAAATGATGGACCTTATTCTGTGGCGCCACGCCGAGGCGCATGAAGGCAGCGAGGGCCAGGACGACCTCACCCGCGCCCTGACGCCGCGTGGCGAAAAGCAGGCCGCCCGCATGGCCGCATGGCTGGATCGCCAGCTCCCCGAAGGCCTGCGCGTGCTGGCCAGCCCGGCCCTGCGCACCGAGCAAACGGCCCAGGCGCTCAAGCGCAAGTTCAAGCGCCGCGCGGAGCTGCTGCCCGGCGGCCTGCCGGGCGACCTGCTGGAACTGGTGCAATGGCCCAACGCCAAAGGCGCCGTGCTGGTGGTGGGCCACCAGCCCCAGTTGGGGCAGACCGCGGCCCAGTTGCTGGGCATGGGCAGCGGCGCATGCTCCATGCGCAAGGGATCGGTCTGGTGGCTGCGCCAGCGCCAGCGGCTCGATCACAGCGAGACCGTGCTGCTGGCGGTGATGTCGCCCAACTATCTGTAGGTCGAGCGTCGAGCGTTTTGCGCGGCCCCACGCTCAAGGCTCAACGCTCAACGTCCAGGGCGTGCGCTGCCAGTCCGCGCTTTCCTCGCGCAGCAAATGGGCCTGAAGTCCCCTCGCATTCCTGAACCATCCGGAAGTAGAGAATTCCCCCAGCCGGAGTCTCTACATGAAGAAATCCAGATTCAGTGAAACCCAGATAGTCGGCCTCCTCAAGGAGGTCGAGATGGGTGCCAAGGTCGGCGAGACGTGCAGGAAGCACGGCATCAGCGAACCGACCTACTACAAGTGGAAGAGCCAGTTCTCGGGCATGACGGTCCCGCATCTGGCCCAACTGCGCGAGCTGCAGGAAGAGAACGCCAAGCTCAAGCGCATGTACGCCGATCTTGCGCTGATGCACCACGCCCTCAAGGAGGTCGTTGACCGAAAGCTCTGACCCCGGAGCGTCGCGAGATGGTCGTTCAAAGCCTCATGACCGAACATGGCATGAGCCAGCGCCGGGCCTGTGCCGCCAGCGGTATTGCCCGCTCCACGCTGCGCTACCGGCCTGTGCTACGCGACGACTCCGGGGTCATCACCTTCATCCAGACCTACATGGCGCTCAATCCGCGTCACGGGTTCGGGCTGCTGTACGACAGTGCCCGCCACCAAGGCAAGCCCTGGGGCAAGACGGTGCTGTGGCGCGTGTATTGCGAGCTGAAGCTGAACCTGCCCCGGCGGGGCAAGAAACGACTGCCGTCGCGCATCAAACAGCCTTTGATGGCTGCGGGCCAGCCCAACCAAGGCTGGAGCTGTGACTTCATGTCTGATGCCTTGTGGTCTGGCCGGCGCTTCAGAACCTTCAATGTCATCGACGAGTTCAACCGCGAAGGGCTGCGCATCGAGGTCGATACCAGCCTGCCCGCTGGGCGGGTCATCCGCGCCTTGAACGAGTTGGTGGAAGTCCGAGGTGCGCCGCTGTCGATTCGCCTGGACAACGGGCCCGAGTTCATCGCCACTGCCCTGACGAAATGGGCGCAGTCCAAGGGCATTGCCCTCAACCATATCCAGCCTGGCAAGCCCACGCAGAACGCCTATGTCGAACGATTCAACAAGACCTACCGCACCGAGGTGCTGGACTGCTACGTGTTCGAGTCGCTGCAGGAGGTGCGCGACATGACGGCCGACTGGCTGCACCGTTACAACCACTACCGACCACATGAATCCCTAGGCCGAATCCCCCCGGTCGAGTACCGTGTCAAACTGTTCCCCAACCTCTACTTCTGACTGGCTCAGGAATGCGAGGGGACTTCAAAGATCGTCAAGGCTGTTTTTGCACGGCAACTTTGGCTGTTGTTCCTTTCCTGAATCCCCGATCCCCGGCCATGAACACCTCCAGCATGTGCGGGATCAACTTCTCGGCATCTACAACCTCGCCATACGCCTGCGCGTGCAGCGCGGCGTATCGGTCGAGGTCGGCCTTCAAGCTGGCCGGACAAGCAAAGGTCAGCTTGACGCTCTCGGTCTTGGGCAGCGGCCCCAGCTGCAGTTTCTTGGTCGTACTCATCGCATCGCTCCCCTGTTGAAGAACAGCGGCTGGTACGGCCGCAGCACCAAATCGCGGTTGACGATGATGCGAACCGGCAGACCCGGCCGTTCTGTCAGCGTCGGCTGGATGTTCATGTTGCGCCTGGTCACCTCTTGACTGACCTGATTGATGCTGTCCTGGGCGCTGTCGCGCCCAGCAATGACGATACGGTTGCCATCCTGCCGGTTCTCCGGTGCGGCCAGCTCGGCACCGACACCCAGCAGCGTTGTCAGCGCCGCGCCGGCGAAGACCCGATCCCAATGCCAATCGACACCATCCTCCAGGCCGGCATAGCCGGCTGGGTCAGTGCCCGCCAGGTTGTCGAGCTTTAGCGAAGACGTGTCGGGCAGGATGATGCGGTTCCACACCACCTGCACGCGGCTTTGCCCGTAGCTCACCTGGCTGTTGTACTTGCCCAGGATGCGCGAGCCCTGCGGGATCAACAGGAACTTGCCCGTCGCCGTGTCGTAGACCGGCTCCGTCACCGTGCCGATCACGTCACCCGGCAGGTCGGACTTGATGCCCGTCACCAGTGCGCCAGCGATCACCGTTCCGGCCATCACCTGGTACGGCGAAGCGGGCATTTGCAGATTGCCGGAATTGCGGGTTTCCATAGGACCGCCTTTCATGAAAGCCTCTTTCTGGTCTTGCCGGTTCTGCACGGCGGTGGTGTCTGTAGGCTGCGCTGCCGTCGAGGCCGGCCCGGCGGCGAGCGGATCGAAGCCCGTCAAGGCCGATGCCGAACCTGCCGCCGCGACTTGTGCTGCGACCGGCGCACCGGCCTTGCCTGGATTGCCCGAGCGGAAGAACACCGACGAACCCGCCGCGGCGTCGGCTTCCTTTCGCCGTGCATCCTCCGGGTCATGGCCCGGCGGCGCATAGGTCGGTGTCACGGGCTGCTGCGAATGCACGATGGCCGGCCCAAGGTCGCCTGGCAACGGCGGCCCCAGCTCCGGCACCTTCGCCGGCAGCTTGGAATAGTCGGAAGGCAGGCCGTCCAGCCCTTCGGACTTCGAGACACGATCCACGTTGTACAGCTCGGTCTGGATAAAGAGGTTCAGGCGGTAGTGGCTCATAGCTCGATTCCGTCGTTGGGGTCGAGGGATGCCAGCCGGGCCCTGCGCTGCATGGCCGGATCAAGCTGGCGCGGAAGGGGAAGCGGCAGGTCGTCGTCGTCGTCGAGCAGCCAGAGGTCGGCCGCGGGCGCAGCGCCCTCGGGGTCGTAGGCGACGGTTTCGGAAAGCTCGGGCTGGCGGCGCGGGCCACCGTCGTCGGCAGTGCCCAGGTGCTCCAGGCCATCGGCGGATGCCGTGGCCGGCGCCGTGGGCGTTGGTGGGATTGCCAGCCTGCTCCAGTCGTCCGGGCGCAGCGGAGGCACGTCGGCGTACTGGCCGCCCGCCAGCGCGGGCGGCGGCAGCACGCGCCGCTTGAAATTGCAGTCTGCGTAGTAACGCAGCTTCTTGGCCTTGATCGGCGCCACGCTGGATCTGCCAGTTCTCGCCCTTGATGTCGTGGACGACGGCAGACGCGGGCCAGGACAGCAGCGTCGGAACCACCAGGCCGACGCCTTTACCGCTGCGCGTCGGTGCGAAGGTCAGGACGTGTTCCGGGCCTTCGTGGCGCAGGTACTGGCGGTCGTGCTGGCCGAGGAACACGCCGGCCGGCTGCGTGAGGCCCGCCTTGCGAATGTCCTCCGCGTTGGCCCAGCGTGCCGAGCCGTAGGTGGTGACGAGGCGTGATTGGCGCGAACGCCAGATCGACATGCCGATGGCGACCAACACGGCGACAAGGCCGCTGCCGCCGGCAATCGCACCGCCGATGTCGAAAACACGGGGCGCGTAGGCGTCGAAGAAGAACCACCACTCGAACAACCGCCACGGGTGGTAGACCGGCGTACCCAGGAAATCAAACCAGGGCGAGCCAAGACGTACTTGATAGCCAAGGGCCGCTGCCGTCCATTGTGTGGCTGCCCACACGCCGGCGATCACGATGCCGAACACGACGGCAATCTGACCGAACAGCACGTTCGTCCCTTGCATGACCTTGCCTCCAATCACGGCACACGGAGGTGCCGCAGCACTGAGGATCAAGGCGCGTGCGCAGGCCGGTCAAAGGCCGTTATGGCGGTAATTCAGGCTGAAAAGGCCAGATTTCTTTCAGAGGCGAAGGCAATAAAAATGCCGCGAACGCGGGCGCGTTGCGGCGTATGGAGGTAATAGCGAGAGCTTCGTCGCAGCGATACGACAGCGGCGGACGTTATTTCGTCTTTTGCTCCGGCCGATCACCGAAGAAGCGCCGATTGGCGGCTTCAGCCGCGCGCACGCAGAGTTCGTCGCCGACCTTCGCACGATCCTCCTTGCATTGGCGCTGGAGTTCCTTGATGCGCTCGGGATGGGCCACAAGGTAGTCCACGGTTTCCGAAGGCTGGGATTGGCCACATGCCGCCAACGCAGCGGCCATCATCAGCAGCGGAAGCATTTTGTTCATGGTTCCAGTCCTTTCATCGGGTAGTAGGAGATTTTTCGATGACGCCCAGGTTATCTGCCGAATCAATGAAGGCCAAGCGTTCGATAAATCGGGCCAATTCCTCGGAAGGTTTCGCATCTCTGCGCAGCAAATAGGTCGTGAGCATAGGGGGCTTACCTGCTAAGCGCCGGGCTACGACACCTTGCTCACGGCTGGAGGCGATATGTGCCTCGCCTGCTAGTCCCAAAGCCAAGCCGGCAGAAACCAGCGCCATCATCACGTCGAAGGTCGCTACGCGCTGGGCTATCAGCGACTCTTGTTGAAGCTTGCGTATAAAGCGATCAATCTGGCGTGCGTGGCCTTCGCAGACTGCCGGGTCGCCCAGAGTCAGCGGATAGCGCAGCACTTCCTCCAGCGGCACTTTCTTGAAAGCGAGCAGCGGATGGCGAGCTGGCTACCGCCACCATCAGTTCGTCCTCCCACGCGGGCGTAACCACGATGCCATCGCCTGCGTCTTCGGCCATAGAGAAACCGGCGTCATACAGGTCATCATGCAGACCCTTGATCTGTTGGGTCAGCGGAACCTCGAACAACCGAACTTCGACCTCTGGGTCTTCCTCCCGGCATTGCGCCAAGAGCGCTGGTAGGCGCGATGGCGTGATGCCGTCGGATAAGGCAACACGTAGCTGGCCATGAAAGCCGCTGGCAGCTGATCTGACGCTATCGCGTGCCTGTTCCATGGCGGCAAAGACGCGTGGAACGTGTTCCTGGAAAAGTCGCCCAGCACGGGGTAACTGAGTGCTACGGGTGGTGCGAACAAACAGGCTCGCTCCCAGTTCCTCCTCCAGCTCTTTGATAGCGCGGGACAGAGGTGACTGATCAATGTGCAACCGTTCTGCCGCACGGGCAAAGTGGAGTTCTTCAGCAACGGCTAAGAAGTAACGGAGGTGACGTAATTCCATAGTTCTGAGCCCTCATGAAACTTCACTTTATGAAATAGGCGAAAAACGCATCAGTGTGCGCTCGCGTGCCCTGGCGTGATCGACGACAGGCTGCGGGTAGTCCACCCCCAGCCGCAGACCGCAGGCCGCGAGTTCGACCGGCTTCATGGCGGCGGGAAAGTGGATGTGCGCATCCGGCACTCGGGCCAGTTCGGGCAGGTAGCGGCGGATGAACTGCCCGTCCGGATCGAAGCGTTCGGACTGCGTGATGGGGTTGAAGATGCGGAAGTAGGGCTGCGCGTCGCAACCGGTAGACGCGGCCCACTGCCAGCCGCCGTTGTTGGCGGCCAGGTCGTAGTCGTTCAGGTGCTGGGCAAAAAAGCGCTCGCCGCGGCGCCAGTCAATGCCCAGATCCTTGGTCAAGAAGCTGGCCACCACCATGCGCAGGCGGTTGTGCATATAGCCGGTCTGCAAAATCTGGCGCATGGCGGCATCGACCAGCGGGTAGCCGGTAAGCGCCTCGCACCAGGCCTGCCACAGTTCAGGGGCCTCGTCCCACTGCACGCGGTCGTATTCGGGCTTGAAGGACTGGGTGACCACCTGCGGGTGATGCCACAGGATCATGAAATAAAAGTCGCGCCAGGCCAGCTCGGACAGCCAAGTCTGCGCGCCCGCGCTGCCTTCGCTTGCCTGCTGCGCCGCCAGCGCCGCCAGCTGACGGATGGACACGGTGCCAAAGCGCAGGTGCACCGACAGGTAGGACACGCCCTTGCGCCCGGGGTAGTCGCGCGCCTCGTGATACGCCGCCATGCGTGGCGCAAAGTCGTGCAGCAGCTGCTGCGCACCGCGCATCCCGGTGGGTAGAGGCAGCGCGTGCAGGTTGGTGGGGGTAAAGCCCAGGTCTGCCAACGTGGGCAGGCGCTCGCCCGCGGGGGGCGGCGCCAGGTGGCGGGCGTAGCGTTCAACGGGATAGGGCTTGAGCTGGAAGGCATCCAGCCGCTGCAGCCAAGCGCGCTTGTAGGGGGTAAACACGCTGTAGGGCCGGCCCTGCTGGGTCAGCAGCTCGTCACGCTCCAGCAGCACCTGGTCTTTGTAGTCGCTAAAAGCGATGCCCAACTCGCCCAAGGCCTGGGCCACGCGCTGGTCACGTTCCAGGGCCTGGGGCTCGTAGTCGCGGTTGGCCAGCACCTCCTGCACGCCCAGCGCCTGCGCCAGTTGCACGATGCACGTCAGCGACGGGCCGTGGCGCACGATGAGCCCGCCGCCGGGCGCGCCGCTGCGTGCGGCCAGCTGCTGCAGGCCGTCGTGCAGCTCCAGCACGCTGGCGTGGATGAACTCCACGCGCCGGTCGCAGCGCGTGGGCAGCGCATCCAGGATGTCGGTGTCGAACACGAAGGCGCAGTACACGCGCTCATGGCGGCGCAGCGCGTGGTAGAGCGCGGCGTGGTCGTGGCAACGCAGGTCGCGGCGCAGCCACACCAGGGCGCTGGGGGCCGTAGCCGCCACGCCGTTGCTGCCCGCAGGTATTTTTTTTATCGTCATGGTCCGTTCACGAGGACATCAACACCGGCCCGCCCTTTTGCAGCGCACGCTGGTAGGCAGGCCGTGCCTGCAGGCGCTGGCGGTAGGCGGCCAGATGCGGCCAAGCCGCTTCGTTGCCGCCCCGGGCCAGAGCTGCCTCCACGGCAAAGCTCATCTGAAAGTCCGCCATGGTGAGGTGCTCGCCCGCAAACCAGGGGTGCTGCGCCAGGTGCGCCTCCATGAAGGCCAGCGCGGTCTGCACGTTCGGCGTGATGAGCTTTTGCTGCACCTTGGCACACAGGGCGCGGGCCACGGGCCGCACCAAGAACGGCATGGGCTGGCGCGGAATGGAGTCGAACACCAGCTTCATCACCAGCCAGTTCATCAGCGAGCCCTCGGCGTAGTGCATCCAAAAGCGGCACTGGCGATGCTCTGCGGTGCCGCGCGCGGGCTCCAGGTGGGCAAGCTCTGCCGGCGCCTGGGCGCCAAAGCGCTCGGCCAAGTATTCGATGATGGCGCCGGACTCGGCCACCACGGTGTCGCCATCGGTCACCACGGGCGATTTGCCCAGGGGGTGGATACGCTTGAGTTCGACAGGCGCCAACCGGCTTGCCGGGTCGCGCCGGTAGAGGCGGATGTCATAGGGCACGCCCAGCTCCTCCAGCAGCCAGAGGATGCGCTGGGAGCGCGACATTTCAAGATGGTGAACGGTGATCATGGTGCGGCCTTGTGGGTGGCGGAAGCTGCCTTGCGCAGCCAGCGCATCAGAGTGCCGAGCAGTGGCAGTTTTTCGTACAGCTCTTCGGCGGCATCCCAATAGTCGCGGTGCAGCGTTACGCGTCCCTGGGTGTCAAAGCGCACCAGGGTGGCGCCGCGGATGCATTGCGCCACCTGAGGCCGCCAGCGCCGCATGCGAAAGTGAAATTCCCAGGCCAGAAACGCCTGCTTGCCCTGCACGAGGTGCTGCGTGACGACGAAACGCGGCTGCTCCAGCGTGTCAAACATGTGCGCAAACACCTGCGCAATGGCGGGTACGCCGCGCACGTAGTTGAAGGGGTCTTTGAACTGCGCGTCGGGCGCGTAGTAGTCGCCCAGCCGCGCCAGGTGCGCGGGGCTAAGCTGCTCGTACAGCGCAATCAGTCTTTGCACGGCGGCGGGGGTGTCGGGGCACGAAGCGGCGGGAGAGGTCTGCATGGGTCAAAGGCCGGTGAAGCGGTGCACCAGCGGGAAATACCAGCGGTACGGCAGGCAGCGCATGAACCTGAGCACACCCGTGAAGCGCTTAGGGAAATGCGATTCAAACGCCCCCCGCTCCCAGCCGCGCACGATGGCCAGCGCCGCCTGTTCGGGTGTGATGAGGGAAGGCATGGTGAACTGGTTTTGCGCCGTGAGTGGTGTATCGACAAAGCCCGGGTTCACCAGGCTGACGCCCACGCCCTTGGGCCGCAGGTCGAGGAACAGGTTTTCGGCCAGGTTGATCAGCGCCGCCTTGGTGTGCCCGTAGGCCAGGCTTTGCGGCAGGCCGCGCCAGCCGGCCACGCTGGCCACCAGGCTCAGGTGCGGCGCGCGCCCGGCGCTGGCGGACTGCAAGAGCGCGGGCACCACCGCGGCCAGCACATGCAGCGCGCCAGCGACGTTCACGCGCTGGTGCTGCAGCAGCTCGGGCAAGTCCAGCGCGTCGGCCGCCATGGGGCGGTAGTAGCCGGCGCAATAAAGAACCAGATCCAGCGGCCCGCCCTGCAGCAGCTGCTGCGCAGCGCTGGCCGTGGCCTGGGCGTCGGTCACGTCCAGCGCCAACGCCTGGCTGCCGGGGTGCTCGCGCACGAATGCGTCCAGCAGGCCCTGCTGACGCGCCGACACGCACACCTGCGCCCCGCGTGTGTGCAGCAGCGCGGCCACGGCACGCCCAATGCCGGTGGACGCGCCCACCAGCCATACGCGCTTGCCGTGCCAGTCGGTGATGCGGGGGTTCAGAGGCATGGGCTCATTCCTTGGTGAAGGACAGCAGCACTTCGCCCAGCGTGATGCCGAACTTGCTCATGGTGGCGCGGTTGAGCATCACGCGCTCATCGACCATGAACATCCAGTCGTCGAACTGCACCTCGTACTCCTTGCCGTCCACCGGCAGGCGCAGGGTGTAGTTCCAGCGGAAGGCGTTGCCGGACTCCTGCCCCGCGGCCTCGCCCACCACGTCGTCGGCGCGCCCGGTGTAGCGCCCGCCCTCGTGCTTGGTCAGGCGCCAGACGCGGCGGGAGGTGCTGCCGTCGGAATAGCTGAAGGCTTCGTCCAGCACGCCCTGGTTGCCCTCCCAATGGCAGTCCATGACCACGGTGAAGCGGCGTACCACCTCGCCGCCGCGCTTCTGGAAAATGCCGTGGGCACGGATGCGGCCATTGAAATAGCGATCGAGCTGCAGCGCGGGGCGCTGCTGGGCGTAGTCGCTGACCTGCGGCCCGGCGCAGCCCGCGAGGACGGCCGAGCCCGCAAGCAGGGTCAACAAAACATGGCGGCGTGTGTTCATGGTGTCACTCCTGGGGGTGGTCTGGAGAATCGATCAGCAGCCAGTGCAGCAACGACGCGGCCACCAGCTTGAGCGCGCAGGGCAGCAGCGCGTAGACCCAAGCCAGGTGCTGCAGCGCATAAAAATCCTGGCTGCCGGGCGTGTAGCCCAGCCATTGCAAGAGCGGCAGCGTGGCGCCTGCGGCCAGCGCCAGGTTGAGCTTGGTGGCCAGGTTCCACCAGCCCAAGTAGGCGCCGTCGTGCACGCCCTGGGCACCGTGGCGCTCGATCAGCAGGGCCAGCAGCGCGCCGGGCACGGCCAGGTCGGCCCCCAGCGCCATGCCGGACAGCACGCAGATCACGCCAAAGGCAAGCACCTGGCTGCCTTCCAGGCCCGCAGCCCAGCCAAAGCAGACCACAGCCAGCAACATGCCGGCCAGCCACGCGCGCTCCAGCCCGAAGCGGCGCACCACGCGCAGCCAAGCCGGCATGGACAGCGCGCCACTGACGAAATACAGCACAAGAAACAGCGCGATCTGCGGCTGCGTGGCCAGCAGCCGGTCCTGGGCGAAGAACAGCATCAGCGCGGCCGGTATGGCGCTGGCGATGCCGTTGCACAAAAACACGGTCAACAGGCGGCGGAATGGTGATTCGGCCAGTGGCTGCCACAGCGCATGACTGGGTTGATGCCCCCTATCGCGTAGCGCAACCGCCACCGGCGGGCGCGGCGCGCGCCACAGCACCAGCCAGCCGGCCAGCAGTGCCAACGCAAACACGGCCAACATACTGCCCGCGCCCCAGGCCACCGACAGCGCGCTGGCCGTGACCACGCCCAGCAGCCCCGCCCCCTCGCGCCAGGCCACGATGCGGCTGCGCTGCAAGGCGTCGCCCCCCAGGCGCACGCCCCAGGCCTGGTGCGCGATGACCAGCAGGCTGTGCGCCAGGCAGGTGAACAGCAGCCCCGCCACCATCCACACCGCCAGCGCCGCTTTACCCTGCACGCGGGGGAAGAACAGGCCCGCCAGGCCCAGCGCCAGCAGCAGCGCCGCAGCCCCGGCCACCCACAGCACGGCCTGCGAGGTGCGGCGGTAGAGCCGATCACTCAGGCGGCCCAGCAGCGGCTCAGACCCGGCATCCATCAGCCGCACCAGCATCAGCAGCGCGCCCACGGTGGCCAGCGGCAGGCCCAGGTCGCTGGCGTAGTAATGCGGCAGCACCACGTACAACGGCAGCGCGGCAAAGGCCAGTGGCAGGCCCAGCAGCCCGTAGGCCAGGCCGGCGCGCCAGGGCAGCACCTGCGCGGCAGTCCACGGAAGATGGGCGCGGGTCATGGCCCGCCTTCTAACCTGCGCGCTAGCAAGGCGCTGCGCAGGCCGGGCTCAGAGGTGCTCGGCGACAGCCAGATGGCGAAAAAACGGCGTGCCAGCTCGGCATCGTCCGTGGCGCCCAGCGGCTGCTCGCCGCGCCAAAAACGCATGCCCTGGCCGGGTTGGTACAGGCCGGTCAGCCGATCGCCGGACTGCACGTCGGGCAGCAAGGCGGCCAACACTTTCAACCAGCGTTGCGCCTGCGCGGGCGGCAGCTCACCCTGGCGCTCGATCTCGTCGATGGAGCGCTGCGCGATGGCCGCGCCCTTGAAGGCGCGGTGGTAGCTCAGCTCCAGTGCCAGCGGGTAGTCACCAAAGTCGGCCGCCTTGAATTGCGGGCCCACCCACAGGCGGGCGTCATAAATGCGCAGCCCTAGAAAGCGCATCTGCCCCTGGCCCAGCAGGGCTGCGGCGGGCAGCGCCTGCTGCACAAAGCTGGGCGGGGCGGCTGCGCCATCGGCCGCAGCGGTGGCGCTGGCGACCGCGGCCCCCAAGGCCACCGCCAGCACGCCCACGCGGGCCATTCGGTTTAGCGATGAAATGAGCCTGTAAGGCATATGCAGCAAGCGCCAGAAGCTATGGTTTTTAGTCTTTCACCAAGGTGTACTGCACCACATCGATGTTGCGGCTGTCGAAGGCCGCCTCGCAGTACGCCAGGTAAAACTCCCAGGTGCGCAGGAAGGCCGCATCAAAGCCCTGGGCCAGCACCTGGGCGCGCCGCTCGGTGAACTGGCGGTGCCAGCGGCGCAGGGTTTCGGCGTAGTCGGGGCCGAAGGCGAATTCCTCGATCACGCGCAGGCCGGCCTGCTGCGCGGCGGCGCGAAAGCGCGCCGGGCTGGGCAGGCAGCCGCCAGGGAAGACGTACTGCTGGATGAAGTCCGTGCCCTGCACGTAGCGGTCGAACAGCGCGTCGTCGATGACGATGCTTTGCACACAGGCCCGCCCGCCGGGCTTGAGCAGCCGCGCCAGCGTGCCAAAGTAGCTGGGCCAGTAGGCCTGGCCCACGGCTTCCACCATCTCGATGGAGCAAATGGCGTCGAATGGCCCGTCCTGTATGTCGCGGTAGTCCTGCAGGCGCAGATCGGCCTGCGGCGCAAGGCCCGCGGCCAGCAGGCGCGCCTGGGCAAACGCCAGTTGCTCGGTGGACAGGGTGACGCCCGTGACATGGGCTTGGCATTCGCCCGCCGCCATCTCGGCCAGTGCGCCCCAGCCGCAGCCAATTTCCAGCACGCGGCTGCCGGGCTGCACGCCGGCGCTGTGCAGGGCGCGGCGCACTTTGGCGTGCTGCGCAGCGGTCAGGTCGCCCGTCAAGTCACCCTGGAACCAGGCCGACGAGTAATTCATGCTCGGGTCCAGCCACAGCTGGTAGAAGGCGTTGCCCAAGTCGTAATGGGCGTGGATGTTGCGGCGGCTGCCCGCGCGGCTGTTGCGGTTGAGCAGGTGGCGCAGCCGGTAGGCCAGGCGCCCCCACCAGGCGCCGTACACCAGGGATTCGAGCGCATCACGGTTGGCCATCAGCAGGCGCAGCAGGTCGGCCAGGTGGGGCGTGCTCCAGTCCTGGGCGATATAGCCCTCGGCCAGGCCGATGTCGCCCGAGCGCAGCACTGCGCCAAACACGCGCCAGTGGTGCAGGTGCAGGCTGGCGTGCGGGTAGCCGCCCTGGCCCGCGCCCTGGCCCACTTGCAGCGTGCTGCCGTCGGGTAGCTCCAGGTGCAGCGTGCCGTGCTGCATGCGCTGCAGCAGGCGCACTCCGCTGCGCGCGCTGGCGGGCGCACTGGCGGGCAGGGGCAGCGAGAACGGGTTTGTCGTCGTGGTGGTGTTCATGGTCAGTGCTCAGATGAGGATGAACGGGAAACGGGCAGCGCCGGCGCGGCGGGCTTGGCGTGGAATGGCACGTGTTTGAGCCACAGCAGCAAGGCGTTCCAGAGAATGCGGGCCATCACGCCCAGCGTCAGCAGGGGGTAGCGCCACAACGCGCGGCGGCGACTGGCGGCGGTAAGGGGTTCGAGCCGCCCGGCCATGCCGGTGAGCAGCACCGGGCCTTCGGCGTCGTGGTAATCGATACGCACCCGCGCTGAGCCCAGGCCTTCGGGCCCGCTGCGGCGGAACTCGAAGCGGTAGCCGCCCTCCACCGCGCAAAACGGCGACACATGAAAGGCCTTGCGCGCCTGCAGCTCCTGGCCGTAGCGCGGCTGGTCGAGCAGATAGGCGTGGCGCTCGCCAAAGGTGTTGTTCACCTCGGCCACGATGGCGCGCAGGCTGCCGTCGCTGCGGTGGCAGTACCAAAAACTCACCGGCTTGAAGCTGTAGCCCAGCACGCGCGGGTAGCACTGCAGCCAGATCTCGCCCTGCGCGTCGGTAATGCCCTCGGCATGCAGCAGCGCCTCCAGCCAGGCCAGTGCGCCGCCGTGGCTCGCGTCGCTGCCGTCGCCGTGATCCGCATCGCGAAAGGCCAGCACCCCGGCGCGGTTCAGGGCCAGCACCCCCGCCGCCTGCGGCTGCGCGCGCAGCGTGCGCATGGGCAGCATGAGGAAGAAGGTGGGCACGCTGAAGCGGTGCTGGCGCGGGCGCAGACGCGTGTGCCACACATGGCCGAAGCCGATGTGCGGCACATGGCCGGGGGCGGCAGCGGGGGTCATGCGGCCTTCCTGCGCTGCATTTGCGCCAGCAGCGCATCGGCCGCGCGCCAGCCCGACTGCAGGCCGTCTTCATGAAAACCGTAACCCGTCCAGGCGCCGGCAAACCAGATGTGCTGCGCGCCCTGCAGCTGCGGCACGCGCTTTTGCGCGGCCATGGCCCCCAGGTCGAACACCGGGTGGTCATAGTCAAACTCACCCAGCACCTGCGTCGGGGCAATGTCGTGCAAGGGGTTCAGCGACACCAGCACCGGCTGCGCAAAGGGCAGCGGCTGCAGGCGGTTGAGCCAATAGTGCAGGCAGACGCGGGCCGATTCCTGTGCGCCGCTGGCCGCGCGCTCGTAGTTCCACGCGGCCCAGGCGGCACGGCGCTGGGGCATCACGCGGGTGTCGGTGTGCAGCACGGCGCGGTTGGGCTGGTAGCGGATGGCGCCCAGCACCTGTTGTTCAACAGCGCTGGGCTGGGCCAGCAGGCGCAAGGCCTGGTCGCTGTGCACGGCCAGCACCACGGCGTCGAAATGCTCGCTGCCGGCGCTGGTCTGGATGAGCACGCCGGCGGCGTTGCGCTGGATGCGTTCTACTGGCGTTGCCAGCCGCGCGTCCAGCCCTTGCACGATGGCATGGACGTACTGGCGCGCGCCGCCCGCCACCGTGTACCACTGGGGCCGGTTCTGCACCTGGATCAGGCCATGGTTGTGGCAAAAGCGCACCATGGTGGCCACGGGAAAGCGCAGCATCTGGTCCGTCGGGCAGCTCCAAATGCAGCCCAGCATGGGCAAAAAGTACCAATCACGAAACGCAGCGCCAAAGCCGTGCTGGTCAAGAAACTCGCCCAAAGGCTGGGCCAGCGCCCGGTCTTCACCGCGCTCGGCCAGGGCGGTGCACAGGCGGTTAAAGCGCAGCAGCTCGGCCAACATGGCCAGAAAGCGCGGGCGCAGCAGGTTGCGCCGCTGGGCAAACACGGTCGCCAGGCTGGAGCCGCTCCACTCCAGCGCCCCCGCGCCCAGCGCGCCCGCACCCGGCACTTGTACCGAGAACGACATGTCCGACGCTGCCGTGGGCACGCCCAGTTCTTCCAGCAAGGCAATTAGGCCGGGGTAGGTGCGCTCGTTCAGCACCAGAAAACCCGTGTCTACGCCATGCGTGACGCGCTGTCCCTGGGCATCGGGCAGCGTCACATCCACCGTGTGGGTGTGGCCGCCAAAGTAGCTGCCGGCCTCGAACAGCGCTACCTGCGCGTGCGGGCGCAGGCGGTGCGCGGCCGCCAAACCCGAGATGCCTGATCCTATGACTGCGACTTTCATGGGCCTGATTCCAATCTGCGGTGCTGTGGAGTGCAGCCCTGGCGCTGCACATAATGCGTACTGTACTAGACAAAATTATTTTTGTCTTAGACAATTAACGCAACCCATCCTCCTTTGTCCATGAGCATCCCAACTCCCGCACCGTCTTTTACTGCGCCCCCCACGGGCGATGCAGGCCTGCCGATTGCCGCCGTGGAGCGCGAAACAGGCCTGGGCAAAGACACCTTACGCGTGTGGGAAAAGCGCTATGGATTCCCTGCGCCCACGCGGGATTCGGCGGGTGACAGGCTGTACAGCGCAGCCCAGGTGCAGCGGCTCAAGCAAATCCGCCGGCTGCTCGATGGCGGCCTGCGGCCAGGCAAGGTGGTGGGCCTGGATGACGCCCAGTTGGGGCAATTGCTGGAAAGCCAGGAACCGGCCACCACAGCCTTTTTGTCCAAGACACACAAACAAGACTCTCTCCACTCGCACCTGCTGGAGGAACTGCTCCACGCCATCGGCACGCACGATCCGCGCGCGCTGCGTCACGGCCTGAGCCACGCCCAGCTGCGCATGGGCCTGGGGGCTTTTGTCACCGATCTGGTCGCGCCTTTGACGACTGCGGTGGGCGACGCCTGGGCGCAGGGCCGCTTCGAGATTTACGAGGAGCACCTGTACACCGAGGTCATCACCGGCGTGCTGCGCCATGCCATTTCCACGCTGGCGCCGCAGCCCGTGCCGCTGGGCCCCAAGGTGCTGCTGACCACGCTGCCGCAAGAGCAGCACAGCCTGGGCCTGCTGATGGTGGAGGCCCTGTTGGCACTGGAGGGCTGCACCTGCGTGTCGCTGGGCACGCAAACGCCGTTGACCGACATTGCCCAGGCCGCGCGGGCCCACCGCGCCGACGTGGTGGCCCTGAGCTTCAGCAACGTGCACAAACCCGCCCTGGTGCAGGCCAGCCTGCGCGAGCTGCGCGCGCAACTGCCCCCCGCCACCGCGCTGTGGGTGGGCGGCGCCTGCACCGCGCTGTACCAGGGGCCGCTGGCAGGCGTGAGCGCCGTGGCGCAGCTGCCTGCCCTGCAACCGCTGGTGGCGCAGTGGCGCCGCGGCCCATGAACCCCTGGAGGACTTCGTATGCACACCGCCGCCCGCACCCTGAGCAGCGCCCGCCCGTCGTCCCTGCAGCGCCATCGCCTGGCACTGCTGGCCCTGCTACTGGCCGGATCGGCCCTGCTGCTGGCGGGCTGCGCCAGCACCCGCCCCCCGCCGGGCGTGACCGCCGTGACGCCGTTTGACGTGCAGCGCTACCAGGGCCGCTGGTATGAATTGGCGCGGCTGGATCACGCCTTTGAGCGCGGCATGACCGATGTGTCCGCCACCTACACCGCGCAGGCCGACGGCAGCGTACGCGTGGTCAACCGCGGCTATGCCCCGGCCAGCGGCCAGTGGCGCGAAGCCGTGGGCAAGGCCCTGTTCACCGGCGCGCCCACCACGGCGTCGCTCAAGGTGTCGTTCTTCGGGCCGTTCTACGGCGGCTACCACGTCGCCGCGCTGGACCCGGACTACCGCTGGGCCCTGGTCGTGGGCCCCGACACGGGTTATGCCTGGATTCTGGCGCGCGACAAGCACATCGCCCCGGCACAGCGAAACGCCATCGTCGCCCAGGCGCGCGCGCTGGGGGTCGATACCACCGCGCTCATCTGGGTCACGCACGAGCGCCAGGACCCCGCGCACTGACCGCCCCACGCATCGGCCCCCACCCCAAGGCAAGCGCACCATGGCCTACACCGTCGTCTGGTTCAAACGCGACCTGCGCGTGCATGACCACGCGCCGCTGATCCACGCCGCGCGCCAGGGCCCGGTGCTTTGCCTGTATGTGCTGGAGCCCAGCCTGTGGGCGCAGCCCGACTGTGCGCTGCAGCACTACGGTTTTCTGCGCGAAAGCCTGCGCGACCTGGCCCTGCACTTGCGCACCTGTGGCGCCACGCTGCAGCTCGCCGTGGGCGAGGTGCCCGAGGTGCTGGCGCGCCTGCACGCACTGCAACCCTTTGCACGCCTGGCCTCGCACGAAGAAACCGGCAACGCCCACACCTATGCCCGCGACCTGGCCGTGGCGCGCTGGTGCCGCCAGCGCAGCGTGGGCTGGCAAGAGTGGCCGCAGCACGGCGTGGTGCGGCGCCTGCCCTCACGTGACCGCTGGCATGCGCGCTGGCAGGCCTTCATGCAGGCCCCTTGCCTGGCGCCCCCGCCGCCCGCCAGCCTGCAGGCCCTGGCCCTGCCGTGGCGCGATGCCTGGCCCGCGCCCGAGGCCGTGGGCCTGCTGGATTTGCACGACCCACCCCTGCGCCAGCGTGGCGGGCGCACCCCAGGCCAGGCGGTGCTGCACGAATTTTTGCAGCAGCGCAGCGCCGGGTACCGGGGCGGCATCTCCTCGCCTCTGACCGCGCCCACCGCCTGCTCGCGCCTGTCGCCCTACCTGGCTCTGGGCTGCCTGAGCATGCGCGAGGTAGTGCAGGCCACGCAGCAGCGGCAGATCCAGCTCAAGGCCGACGACGAGCCGCTCGCCCCACGCCAGCGCCAGGGCCTGGCGGCCTTCATGAGCCGCATGCACTGGCACTGCCACTTCATCCAAAAGCTCGAATCCGAGCCCGAACTGGAATGGCGCAACCTGCACCGCGGCTACGACGGCCTGCGCGAAGACGACTGGAACCCCGCCCATTTTGAGGCCCTGCAAGCAGGCCGCACCGGCTGGCCCATGGTCGATGCCTGCGTGGCCATGCTGCGCGCCACCGGCTGGCTCAACTTTCGCATGCGCGCCATGCTGGTATCGGTGGCCGCCTACCCGCTGTGGCTGCACTGGCGCCCCGTGGGGCTGTGGCTGGCGCGCCAGTTTCTGGACTACGAGCCCGGCATCCACTGGAGCCAGATGCAAATGCAGGCCGGCACCACGGGCATCAATACCACGCGCGTCTACAACCCCATCAAGCAAGCCCAGGATCACGACCCCGAAGGCGTTTTTGTGCGCCGCTGGCAGCCCCACCTGCGCCACGTGCCGGACGCCTGGCTGCTGGAGCCCTGGCGCATGCCCGCCGACGTGCAAGCGCGCTGCGGCGTGCTGCTGGGCCGCGACCTGCCCGAGCCACTGGTCGACCTGGCCGCCGCCACCCGCGCCGCGAAGGCCAGGGTGCATGCGCTACGCGCCAAACCCGCGGTGCGCGAAGCCAAGGCCGCCATCGTGGAAAAACACGGCTCGCGCCTAGTACGCCGAGGCAATAAGGGCCGGTCTGCCAGCGCGCCCGATCCACAACAAAGCATGGAGTTTTGAGCCATGCACCGCAAGCCGCACCTGCCGCAAAAGCCCTGCCTGGTCTGCGGCCGGCCTTTTGCATGGCGCAAAAAATGGGCGCGCGATTGGAATGGGGTCAAGTATTGCTCCGAGCGCTGCCGACGTTCCGCAGGCAAGCCGGGCAATTCGCGGGGGGCTGCATGAGTCCAGTGATCTTCTGGTTCCGCAATGACCTGCGCCTGCACAACCAGCCCGCCCTGCACGCGGCCCTGGCCCAAGGCTCGCGCCACTTGCTGCCCGTGCTGTGCCTGCCAGACGCCGCGTCGCCCACCCCCTGGGGATTTGCCCGCATCGGGCCGCATCGCCGTGCTCGGCTGGTGTCCGCCATCCATGGCCTGCGCCAGGCGTTGCAGCAATGCGGCTGCCCGCTGCTGGTGTGCCCTGGGCCCGCGGCCAGCGTGCTCCCCGCCCTCGCTGGCGCCGTGGGCGCCAGCGAGGTGCTGTGCGAAGCCATTGCCGCCCCCTCCTACGAGCAGGCCGAGGAAAACGCGCTGCGCGCGGCCGGCCTGGCCGTGCATACGATCTGGCAAAGCAGCCTGCTCGAACTCGCGAAATTGCCCTTTTCTGTGCAGCAGTTGCCACCCGTGTTTACCCCTTTTCGCCACGCGGTGGAGCAGGCCGGCCTGCAGCCACCCACACCGCTGCCGCCCCCCACCAGCCTGCCCCCCTGGCCGCAGGGCGTGCCCGCAGCCTGCCTGGACGGCCAGGACGATGCCCTGGCGGCCTTTGCCGGCCCGCCCCCTGTGGCTGATGCGCGCAGCGCCTTCCCCTACCAGCGCCCGCCGCTGCACGGCGGCGAGGCGGCCGCCCTGGCGCACCTGGCGCAGTACCTGGCGCGCGGCCTGCCGCACAGCTACAAGCGCACGCGCAATGGCTTGATGGGGCTGGACTATTCCAGCAAGTGGTCGCCCTGGCTGGCCACCGGCGCGCTCTCGGCGCGGCAGGCGCTGGCGCAGCTGCGCGCCTACGAGGCCGCCCAGGGCGCAAGCGACGGCAGCTACTGGCTGTGGTTCGAGCTGCTGTGGCGCGACTACTTTCGCTTTTTGCACCTGCATCATGGCCGCGCGCTCTACCGCGCCCAGGGGCTGGGCCCCGCACGCGCCACGCCGCACGACGCGGGCCGCTTTGCCGCCTGGTGCGCGGGCCAGACCGGCCAGCCACTGGTGGACGCCGGCATGCGCGAGCTGGCCGCCACCGGCTACCTCAGCAACCGCCTGCGCCAGGTGACGGCCAGCTACCTGATCCACGACCTGCAGTGCGACTGGCGCGCGGGCGCGGCCTGGTTCGAGAACCACCTGCTGGACTACGACGTCTACAGCAACCAGGGCAACTGGCTGTACATCGCGGGCCGGGGCACCGACCCGCGCGGCGGCCGCCGCTTCGACCCCGTGCAGCAGGCCCAGACCTACGACCCGCATGGCGCCTACCAAGACCTGTGGAGCCACCCATGACCCCCGCCTGCCACACGCTGCGCCTGGTGCTGGGTGACCAGCTCAACCCCGGCCACAGCTGGTTTGCGCAAATGGACTCGCAGGTCGTCTATGTGCTGATGGAGGTGCGCCAGGAGACCGACTACGTGCTGCACCACGCGCAGAAAATCCTGGCCATCTTTGCCGCCATGCGCGACTTTGCGCGCCAGCTGCGCGCGGACGGCCACCGCGTGCGCTATGTGGCGCTGAACGACGCCAGCAACCGCCAGTCCATCCCGGACAACCTGGCCGCCCTGGCCGCGCACTATCGTGCCCAGGCCGTGCAATGGCAGCAGCCCGACGAATGGCGGCTCGATGCCCAGTTGCGGGACTGGGCAGCAACGCAGCCCCTGGCCTGCGAGGCGGTGGACAGCGAGCATTTCTTGACCGCCTGGGGCGACCTGGCCGCTCTGATGCACGGGCGCCGCCAGTGGCTGATGGAGCACTTCTACCGCCACATGCGCCGCCGCCACCAGGTGCTGCTGGATGCCCACGGCCAGCCCGAAGGCGGGCAGTGGAACTTTGACCATGACAACCGCAAGCCCTGGCCCGGCACCCCGCCTGAGCCCGCCGACTGGCGCCCGCAGCACGACCACAGCGCCCTGTGGGCCATGATAGAGCGCGCGGGCGTGGCCAGCTTTGGCGCGCCGCAGGCCGCCGCGCTGCGCTGGCCGCTGAACCGCGCCGAGGCCCTGGCCTGCCTGGACGCCTTCATCACCACCGCGCTGCCGCACTTTGGCGACTACGAAGACGCGCTGGCCGCACAGGCGCCGCGCCTGTTCCATTCGCTGCTGTCGTTTGCGCTGAACGTGAAGATGCTGCACCCGCTGGAGGTGCTGCAGCGCGCCGAGGGCGCCTGGCGCAGCGACCAGGCCCCGCTGGCCGCGGTGGAGGGGTTCGTGCGCCAGATTCTGGGCTGGCGCGAATACGTGCGCGGCATCTACTGGGCGCACATGCCGGGCTACGACACGCACAACGCGCTGGGCCACCACCAGCCGCTGCCGCACTGGTTCTGGAGCGGCGACACGCGCATGCGCTGCCTGCACTTGGCCATCACGCAGTCGCTGCAGACGGCGCACGCACACCACATTCAGCGGCTGATGGTGATCGGCAATTTCGCGCTGCTCGCGGGGCTTGAGCCGCAGGCGCTGCACCGCTGGTACCTGGGCATCTACATCGACGCCTTCGAGTGGGTGGAGCTGCCCAACACCCTGGGCATGAGCCAACGCGCCGACGGCGGCGTGATCGCCACCAAGCCCTACGTCAGCAGCGCCGCCTACCTGCAGCGCATGGGCGACTACTGCCGCGGCTGCGCCTACGACCCCAAGCAAAAGACCGGCGCGCGCGCCTGCCCCTTCAACGCCCTGTACTGGGACTTTTTTGCGCGCCACGCCCCTGCGCTGCAAGGCAACCCGCGCCTGGCCCTGGTGTACCGCCAGTGGCAGAAGATGGACGCGCCTCAGCAAACCGCCCTGCGCGCGCAGGCCACGCAGCTGCGCCAGCGGCTGGAAACCCTTTGACGAAAGGCCCCACCGCCATGCAATCCCTTCCCAACGAATACCGCGCCCTGGTACTGGGCGCCACCGGCGCCATTGGCGGCGCAATGGCCGCGCAATTGCGCGCCGACCCACGCTGCGCCGCGGTGCACACGCTGGCGCGCAGCAGCACACCGGCGCTGGACTTTGGCGCGCCCGACAGCATCGCCGCCGCAGCCCAGGCCCTGCAGGCGCAAGGCCCCTGGCACCTGATGCTGGTGGCCACCGGCATGTTGCAAGGCGCCACGGGCCACCCTGAAAAGCGCCTGGCCGACCTGAACGCCGCGCACATGGCCGCCAGCTTCAGCATCAACACCATCGGCCCGGCACTGGCGCTGGCGCACTTTGCGCCGCAGCTGGCACGCGGCGAGCGCAGCGTGTTCGCCGTGCTGTCGGCCAAGGTGGGCAGCATCGGCGACAACCGCCTGGGCGGCTGGGTCAGCTACCGCGCGTCCAAGGCTGCGCTGAACATGGTGGTCAAGACCGCCGCTATCGAGCTGGCGCGCACCCACCCGCAGTGCGTGCTGGCGGCGTTGCACCCGGGCACGGTGGATTCGGCCCTGTCGGCCCCGTTTCGCGGCGCGCAGATCGGGCGGCCCGCGCAGGACGCGGCGCGCGACCTGCTGGCGGTGCTCGACAACCTGCGCCCAGAGGACACCGGCGGCTTCTGGGCCTACGACGGCCAGCGCCTGCCCTGGTGACGGGGTCATCAACACACTGACGAGAGGAGATCCCACCATGCGCATCCTACTTACCGGCGGCACGGGCCTGATTGGCCGCGCGCTGTGCCAGCACTGGAGCCGGCAGGGGCACGCCCTCTACGTCTGGAGCCGCAGCCCCCAGCAGGTGCCCGCGTTGTGCAGCGGCGCGCGCGGCATTGCACAGTTGCAAGAACTGGACGGCGGACCACCAATGGACGCCGTGGTCAACCTGGCCGGTGCACCGATCGCCGATCGCCCCTGGACCCAGGCGCGCCAGGCCCTGCTGTGGCGCAGCCGCGTGGACTTGACGCGCAGCCTGGTGGACTGGATAGGCCGGCAGCCCGTGCCGCCGCGCGTGCTGCTTTCGGGCTCGGCCGTGGGCTGGTATGGCGACGGCGGCGAGCAATGGCTGTCCGAAGACAGCGCCCCCGGCAACACCGACTTTGGCAGCCGTCTGTGCGTGGCCTGGGAACAAGAGGCCGAGCGGGCGCGCCAATGGGGTGTGCGCGTCGCGCTGCTGCGCACCGCGCCGGTGCTGGCCGCGCAGGGCGGCATGCTGGCGCGGTTGCTGCCACCGTTTCGCCTGGGCCTGGGCGGCCGGCTGGGCAGCGGCCAGCAATGGATGCCCTGGATTCACCTGGACGACCAGGTGGCGCTGATCGACCACCTGCTGCAGCACCAGGACGCCAGCGGCCCCTTCAACGCCTGCGCACCCGAAGCGGTGCGCAATGCCGACTTCACCCGCACCCTGGCGCGCACCCTGCATCGCCCCGCGCTGCTGCCCGCGCCCGCCTGGGCGCTGCGCCTGGCGCTGGGCGAGATGTCGGTGCTGCTGCTGGGCGGCCAGCGCCTGGTGCCACAGCGCGCCCAGGCAGCGGGCTTTGTCTGGCGCTACCCCGAGCTATCGGGGGCGCTGGCGCAGCTGCTGCAAAAAAAATAGCGAAAGAACGTCACACTTCAAGCGGCACCGCACGCCCAGCGCCGCAGCTTGCCCTTCGTCAGGGCGTGGCAAGCAGCTTTTCCAGCTGCTCCACAAATGCCTTGTTGTCAGGCTCGACCGTGCTGGCGTAGTGGGTCACCGAACGCCCAGAGCGGTCAATCAGGTATTTGTTGAAGTTCCAGGACGGAACCTTGCCCGTCATTTGCGCCAGTTGCTTGTAGAACGGGTTGGCATCCGAGCCACGCACGGCAGAGCGCGCAAACATCGGAAAGATCACGCCATAGGTGTTGTAGCAAAACTCGGCAATCTCTTTGTTGTCGCTTTTTTCCTGGAAAAAGTCGTTGGACGGAAAGCCCAGCACCACCAGGCCGCGGCCCTTGTACTTTTGGAACAGCGCTTCCAACCCTTGGTATTGGTAGGTGAAGCCGCAATAGCTGGCCGTGTTCACGGCCAAAACCACCTTGCCTTTGTATTGGCACAAGGACTGCGGGCTTTCATCCTGCAGCTTGGGAAACGTGTAGTTCAAGAGCGCCGGGCAAGCCGACGCCGCCGGTTCACGTGCCACAGCGGCCACCTGCGCAGGCGCAGGGGTGGGGGATGCGGCCAACACCATTGGTGGCACCAGAGCCAGCAAGAGAGCCAATGCACGAGCAGACATATGCAGTACCCATGGGAACTATGACCGCTTCATTGTCATGCAAACGCGCTTGCCTCGTTGGGACATGCGGGCGACCCGGGCGTTCAGGCTGCGCGCATCGCTTGGATGGCCGGCGATACATTGGTGTGGGCATAAAAAGCGAACGACGCGACCGCAGTGCACCCCACCTGAGCAACTGACGTTGAATGTGTTGACGATCTTCCATATGAAGCGGGAAATGCTTTGACAGCGTTGGTTGTGGGCGGTGCTTGCGCCGACATTCCCCTGACGGCGCGGCCTGCTGCTGCGCCAGCACCCGCAACGCGATGCCAAGGCAGTGCCGGAGCTGGGTGGCGCAGGCCCTGGCGGCTTTGTGTTGATCCGCCCTTTTGCATTGAGGAGCCATCCATGAATGCAATGATGTCTTGTGCAAGACCTTACAAGGCCCTGGTACTGCTGGGGCTGTGCGCGGCCCTCGCGGCGCCGTCTTTTGCGGGGCGGCGCAACGCGCCCGGCGTCAGTGCCGACGGCGCTCTTCAGTGGGCACGCCGCTCCATCGATGGCAATGGCAGCATTGCGCAGGTGGATCGGCCCACGCTCGATGGAGGCCCGTCTTACCGCTTCGTGGTGCCGGACGATGGCGTGTCCTACCGGGCCGAATTGGCCGCTGCCGCCATGCCCTGGGGCCATTACCGCTACCAATTTGCGGTCTTTGTGCCGCAGGACTGGCGGCCCAACCCGCAGGCGACCATCGTGGCGCAGTGGCACGGCTACAAGCTCGACAGTGGCAGGGACACCAATCCGCCCATTTCGCTGGCGATCGAGGGCGGTCACTGGCGGCTGATGGTCAACCGGCTGGCGTCACCGGATCAGGTGGAGAAAAAAGAGTTTTCTCTGCCGCCGCTGCAGACCGGGGTGTGACACCGCTTTGATGTGCGTATCCATTGGTCGCGCAGCGGCCAGGGCGGCCTGGTGGCGTTGACGCACGATGGCGAGAACTGGGTCAGCTACGAGGGCGCGAACAACTACGACCAGAAGAACCCGCCTTATTTCAAGATCGGCATCTACCACCCGCAGTGGAACCCGCGCAAGGATGTGCCCCACACCGCGGGCGGCGCACCCATCGTGGTGTACGCGGCGGGCGTGGCGGTGACACCTGTGGATCGCTGAGACTGGCGTGGGATACGCCCAGCGCACGGAAATCTGATTTGGCGTTAAATGGCAGCTAACACCGCTTCATCGACCATCGCCTGACCAACACGGAGTTGCCATGCACGCCAATGCCATCTCACCCGCCCCCACGGGCGCACCCGCCGGTCTGCCGCCCAGTGTGGCGCTGCTGGGCTACGGCGGCCTGCTGCCGTTTGCCGCCTTGGCGCTGCTGCTGGTGCTTGGCGGCGCGCACCGCGCGCTGTGGTGGCAGGCGCTGCTGGCCTATGGGGCGGTGATTTTGTCCTTTGTCGGCGCGCTGCACTGGGGCTTTGCCATGGTGCTGCGGGGCCTGGGCGCGGCCCAGCGCCAGGGGCTGTGGCTGTGGAGCGTGGTGCCGGCCCTGCTGGCGTGGCCGGCCGTACTGTGGGCGGCACCGGGCGCGGCGCTGCTGCTGGTGGCTGGTTTTGCAGCGCATTGGCTGCGCGACTGGCGCCTGGTGGCGCAGACCGGTGCTGCGCTGCCGCCCTGGTACCTGGGGCTGCGCACGCGGCTCACCCTGGTGGCCTGCCTGTGCCTGCTGGTGGGCGCAGGTGCCCTGGTGCGCGCCGGGGCGTAAAGCGCCGCGCCGCGCCGGGCTCGCACCGGCAGCAATGCGGTGTATCGGCAACTTGACGGGAGAAGACGACATGGCAGAACTGTTCAACCGATTGCCCGGGTTCCAGCAGACCCCGGCCGGGCAGGAGCGCACTGTGCTGCGCCTGCTGCCCAAGGCGCTCATGCTGGGCACGCTGCTGCTGTGCCTGCCGTCGCTGGCGGTGCGGCTGTGGTGGGCCAGTGCGCCCGCCCATGAGGTGGCCACGCGCATCACCACGGTGGACATCTATGCCATCAGCGTGCTGGTGCTGCACTGGACAGTGGTGTTCACGGTGGGCATTGGCGCGGTCATTGTGATGGTCATGAAAGGCCCGGCCTACGTGGCCGACGCCTATCCCATGGAGGGCATGAACCGGCCCGACGTGCCGCTGCCCTGACGGACACCATTCAATCGGTGGACGACCCCAGCAGCTGCTCCAGCGCGTCGATGCGGTGCCGGCGCGGGGTGGTGATGGCGTAGAAGTTTTCCTGCAGCAGCGTTGATTGGCCCACCGTGACCAGGGTGCCCGCGCGAAGTTCGTCCTGCACCACCACCTCGGGCAGCACGGTCAGCCAGCCGCTGTCGCGCGCCACCAGGCGCAGCATGGCCATGTCGTCCACCTCGGCGCGCAGGCGGGGCGCCACGCCGGCCGAGACGCACAGCGCATCGAATTGCGCGCGCATGGCGTGGCGCGGGCCGGGCAGGGCCATGTCCAGCCCCTGCAAGTCCTCTGGCACGCGCAGGCTGTGCGCGGCCCAGCGGCCGGGCGACCCCACCAGCGAGATCGCCTGGCTGCCCAAAAACCGGCAGTGCAGCGCGCGGTCGGGGTCGGCAGGCACGGTTTCGTTCGCCAGCACCACATCGAGCTGGTGCTGTACCAGGCGAGCGACCAGTCCCTCCAAAAGGCCCGACTCCAGGGTCAGCGTGATGCTCGGGTCGGCCAGCAAGGGGCGTATCCAGTTCTCCTGGTAGTTGCGCGACATGGTGGCCACGCTGCCCACGCGCAGGCGGGTGACGCCGTCCGAGCGGCCCTGCAGGCGCCCCAGCATTTCCTGACCCAGGCCAAAAATGCTTTCGGCATAGGACGACACCAGTTGCCCGGTGTCCGTCAACACCAGGCGGCGCCCTTCGCGCGAAAAAAGCGTGGCGCCCAGGCGCTCTTCCAGCTGCCGGATCTGCAACGAAACCGCCGATTGCGAGGTGTGCAGCTCCTCGGCGGCGCGGGTCAGATGCCCCAGCCGGGCCACGCGCCAAAAGTAAAAAAGGTGGTGAAAGTTGAGTTGATTCAGCTCCATTGTTCTATTTTTAGTTTGTTAAATTTATTTTTATTGTATTTTACAGAACGAACTAGCCAAAGCATGATCGCCTGGTACTTCTAATGACAAGGATCATGCGATGGATATTCCTCAATCCGTGCACTGGGCGGGCACCCTGGCCCCGGTGGCATTGATGGCCACGGCGGCCGCCGCCTCACTGCTGCCTCAGCGCTCCGATGCGGGCCGCTGGCGGCTTTTTCAGGCCTTTTCGGTCGGCGCGCTGGTGCTGGTGGTGTTGACCCTGGTGTCGGGCGCGGGCCGCGCGCACTGGGGCGGGGCTTTCGCGGCCTCGACCCTCAGCCTCAGCCTGGCTGCGCTGGTGCAGCTGCTGGGCACGGTGATCGGTGCGTTTTCTGCGCAGTACCTGCAGGGCGAGCCCGGCCAGCGCCGCTACGTGGCGGCCCTGGCGGCGGTACTGGCGGGCGTGCACCTGCTGCTGCTGGCGGACCACTGGCTGGTGCTGATTGCCGCCTGGGCCGGCGTGGGCTGGGCGCTGCAGCCGCTGCTGTGCTTCTACCCCGATCGCCCCTTTGCCCGGCTGGCCGCGCACAAGAAGCGCCTGGCTGACCGCCTGGCCGACGTGCTGCTGCTGCTGGCCGCGGCCCTGGCGTGGCGCGAAGTGGGCAGCGGCGCGCTGCCTGCCTTGTGGGCCCATGTGGCGCAGCACGGCATGGGCACGGCGCTGCAGTTGAGCGCGCTGGCGCTGGTGTTGGCCGTGATCCTGCGCACCGCGCTGCTGCCGGTGCATGGCTGGCTGATCCAGGTGATGGAGGCGCCCACCCCCGTGTCGGCCCTGCTACACGCGGGCGTGGTGAACCTGGGGGGCTTGGTGTTGATCCGCTTCGCACCGCTGCTGGAGCAGGCCGCCCCGGCGCGCGGCGTGCTGCTGGCCTTCGGCCTGGCCACGGCCATGCTGGCGGGCATGGTGATGTTGACGCGCATCTCCATCAAGGTGCGGCTGGCCTGGTCCACCGTGGCGCAAATGGGCTTCATGCTGCTTGAATGCGCGCTGGGGCTGTACACGCTGGCGGCGCTGCACCTCATCGGGCATTCGCTCTACAAGGCCCATGCCTTCCTGTCGGCATCCACCGTGGTGCGCCAGACCCGGCTGCGCGCCCTGCACCAGCCAGCGGCACCGGGTACAGCCAGCCTGGCGCTGGCGCCGGTGATGGCCATTGCGCTGGTGCTGTTGGTCGTGTGGGTGATGGCGCAGCTGGCCGGCCGCAGCGCCTGGCCGTGGTGGTGGAGCGCCGTGCTGGGCCTGGCATGGGCGCCGCTGCTGTGGCTGCCGTCCGGCGCAGCGGCGCGCGCGGGCCAGGCACTGGCGGGCCTGCTGCTGGTGGCCGGCCTGACCCTGGCGGCCACTGCCGCGCACTGGCTGCCCTTTGGCATCCAGGACGCCCCGCACACGGCCCTGGGCGTGATCGCCCTGGCAGGCATGGCGCTGCTCTACCTGGGACTGGCGCTGCTACAGCGCAAGCCGCAGACGCTGTCGGGCTTCAGGCGCTGGAGCTACGCGGGCTTCTACGTGGACGAGGCCTATACCCGGCTGGTGCTGCGCCTGTGGCCGTCGCGCTGGGCGCCCGAAGCCCGGGCACACGCCACCCACAGGGCACCCGCATTCGCCATGGCCCACACCCCGCACTGAACCCCTAGCCCAGAAAGCCACACCATGGACACCGTTGTTACCAACGCGCTGACTGACGCACTGACTGACGTCGCTCCCGGCGCAGCCCACCCCGCCACCGCCCAGGACGCTGACGCGCTCCACCTCCACACCGCCATGGCCGAGGCCTGCCAGCAAGCCTGCCAGGCCATCGCCCCGGCCTGGCCGCTCGACCGCGCCATTGCCGTCAACCCCCACTGGGCACGCACAGGGATGCCGGTGCGCCAGGTGGCGGCGCGCATGGCCGTGCTGGGCGGCATTCAGGTGTTTCCGGCGCGTGCGCAGCAGCTGGGCGCCTGGCAGGCCGGGCGCATCACGCCTGCCGACCTCGATCAAGCCCTGCGCCAGCTGCCGCAGGCCCAGGCGCAGGGCACCACGGCGCAGCAATGCACAGAGGCCCTGCTGTCGGGCGCGCCCGTGGCGCAGTTGCCGCTGCTGATTGACGTGCTCGACAACGACCCACGGCGCCACACTCGCCTGTCGTGGCGCCAGGCCATCACGCACCAGGTCAGCCAGACCTGCGCCGCCTATTTCGACGAACACCAGGCCGACTGGCAGCCCCAGCGCGCACAGGGCCTGTACGCCTTCTGGCGCGACACCCTGCAGCACGACCACGGAATCGGCCTGCTGATGGGCCTGCCCGACCTCGGCGCCGCCGTGGGCGCCTTGCCTGAACGGGCTGAGGACGCCGAGCGCTGGGTGCTCCAGCGCCTGGGGCTGCCCCAGCCCGTGTGGGCGGACTACCTGGAGGCCGTGCTGCTCACCGTCAACGGCTGGGCGTCCTGGTGCGCCTACCTGGGCTGGCAGGCGGGGCTGGAGGGCCGCACCGACCCGCACCTGCGCGAGCTGCTGGCCATTCGCCTGGCGTGGGGCATGCTGCTGCTCGAATGCAAGGACGACGCCGCGAGCCAGCAGGCCTTTGCCACCCTGCAGCGCGCCTGGCGCGGGGCGCCGCAGACGCTGCAGCGCGCCGAAGAGGCCCTGCTGATCGACGAGGTGTGGCAGCTGGCGCTGGAAATCGGCTACCAGCGCGAGCTGGTGCAGCGGCTGGCCCACCCCGCCCACCCAGGCGTGCCGCAGCATGAGATTGAAGTGCAGGCCGCCTTTTGCATCGACGTGCGCAGCGAGCCCCTGCGTCGCGCCCTTGAAGCCGTGTGGCCCGGCATACAGACACTGGGCTTTGCGGGCTTTTTTGGCCTGCCGGTGGCCTACACGCCGCTGGCCACCCAGGCGCGGCGGCCGCAATTGCCCGGCCTGCTGGCCCCGGCCATCGAGGTCACCGACCGGGTGCTGAGCGCTGCGCCCACGGGCGTTGCCGACGATGGCGCGCTGCAGGGCAGCGCCAGCCGCGCGCGCCAAGGCCGCCTGGCCCTGACCGAGCGCTGGCAGTCGGCCAGCCGCTGGCCGGGCGCGGCGTTCTCATTCGTTGAAGCGGCGGGCGTGGGCTACCTGGGCAAGCTGGGGCAGTGGATGAAGCCGCACACCCGGGCGCGCGCCCGGGACGACCTGCACGGGCTTCCCGCCCGCTACCGCGCCATTTGCCGCCCGCAAATGGCCGGCCTGGATCTGGACGCCAAGGTTTCCCTGGCGGCACGGGTGCTGCACGCCATGGGCCTGAACCAGCACCTGGCGCCCCTGGTGCTGCTGGTGGGCCATGGCAGCCAGTCGGCCAACAACGCCCACGCCGCCGCGCTGGACTGCGGCGCCTGCTGCGGCCAGACCGGCGAGGTAAACGCGCGCAGCCTGGCCCACTTGCTCAACGACAGTGCCGTGCGCCAGGGCCTGCGCGGCCAGGGGCTGGACATCCCGGACGGCACCACCTTCGTGGCCTGCCTGCACAACACCACCACCGACGAGATCGAGGCCTTTGACCTGGACCTGCTGCCGCCCGCGGCACGCGAACGCTGGGCCGGGCTGCAGCCCGTGTTGGCCCAGGCCGGTGACCAGGTGCGGCGCGAGCGCGCGCCCACGCTGGCGCTGGACGCGCGCGCCCCGCACGCAGCGCTGCTGGAACAACTGCGCCGCCGCGCCAACGACGGCGCGCAGACGCGGCCCGAGTGGGGGCTGGCGGGCAACGCCGCGTTCCTCATCGCGCCGCGCCAGCGCAGCCGCGGCGTGGTGCTGGGCGGGCGCAGCTTCCTGCACGACTACGACGCCAGCCAGGACGCCGACGGCAGCGTGCTGGAGCTGCTGATGACCGCGCCCATGGTGGTCACGCACTGGATCAACTGGCAGTACCACGCATCCACCTGCGATCCCGAGCGGCTGGGCAGCGGCAACAAGGTGCTGCACAACGTGGTGGGCGGCACGCTGGGCGTGTTCGAAGGCAACGGCGGCGACCTGCGCATCGGCCTGTCACGCCAGTCGCTGCACGACGGCCAGCGCTGGATGCACGAGCCCTTGCGCCTGACCGTGGTGATCGACGCGCCCCAGGCCGCTATCGACGCGGTGATTGCCAAGCATGCGGTCGTCAGTCAGCTGGTGGAGGGCGGTTGGCTCCACATGTGGCGATTCCATGAATCAGGCTTCGTGCGATACGCCCAAGGCATATGGATGCCTGTACTGGTGACGGAGTTTTGAAATGTTGTATCTTATGTAGGGTTATTTTTGAGCTCGGCGCCAATAGGGCGCGGCAAATATGTCAATGGAAAAACCCACCGCAGTACTTTTATGCAACCTGGGCACGCCGGAGGCCCCGACGGCAAGTGCGCTGCGCCGTTACTTAGCGCAATTCTTGTCCGACCCGAGAGTAGTGGAGATTCCACGCATCTTCTGGTTGCCGTTGCTTCACGGAGTGATCCTGCGTGTTCGCCCCCGCCGATCGGCAGCGAAATATGCATCTGTTTGGAGCGAAGCCGGGTCTCCCCTGGCAGTGTGGACGCAGCGGCAGGCAGATTTGCTTGGGCAGCGCTTGAGTGAATGCGGCCTGCCAGCGCCCGTACAACCTGCCATGCGCTATGGTCAGCCGGCGGTAGGCACACAGTTGCAGGCACTGTTGGACGCAGGGGTAGAACGGGTGTTGGTGATGCCTCTGTATCCGCAATACTCGGCTGCCACTACCGCCAGCTTGTTTGACGGTGTTGCGGGTTGGGTGCGGCGCTCGCGCAGGTATCCGGAGCTGCGCTTTGTCAATGATTACCACGACCACCCCGACTACATCGCGGCCCTGGCCCACAGCGTGCGTACGCACTGGGAGCGCAAAGGGCAACGCGCGCAGCATTTGGTGATGAGTTTTCATGGGATTCCAGAGCGCAACGCGCGCCTGGGAGACCCTTACGCTGAACAATGCCGCAACACGGCCTGTCTTTTGGCGCAGGCGCTACAGCTACAGCCCGAACAATGCACGGTGACTTTCCAGTCCCGCTTTGGTCCCGCCCGATGGCTGCAGCCCTACACGGAGCCAACGTTGCGAGCACTTGCCGAAGCCGGCACGCGTAGCGTCGACGTGATGTGCCCAGGTTTCGTCAGCGACTGCCTTGAGACGCTCGAAGAAATCAACATGGAAGCGCGGCATACGTTTTTACAGGCTGGAGGGCAAGCGTTTGACTACATCCCTTGTCTCAACGACAGCTCAGAGTGGATCGTTGCACTGAAGCGGATCACAGAACAGCATCTCGCAGGCTGGGTTGCCGTGCCAGCCTGAAACGTTTGATGCTATTAAATTTCAAGTGTTTGTTCAATCCGCCAGGAAACGCTACTGCCGCGCACTGTCGCAGCTATCTTCTGCCCCAGCCGCTGCTCGATCACCGGCTTCCACGGCACCAGGCTGAATTCCATGCCGTCATCGAGCATCGCGTAGCGCCCGCTGGCGAGCATGACGCTACGCCGGTAAATGCCGGCTACGCGCTGCCCGTCGGCCACCGGGCGATGCTCCAGGCCGGTTTCGGCGGCAATGTCCTTGGCGGCCTGCGCCAGTTCCCGGTTGCGCAACGTGCCTAGCAGGTTGCGCGCCAGGATCACGCGCTGCCCGCGCCGCTCGGCCAGCCCCTGTTCGGCCAGGAAGTCGGCGCGCTGCTGCATCGCCTGCCTGGCCTCGCTGCCAAAGCCCAGCTCGCCCAGGCCCGAGCCGCCGCCGATCAACTGCTGGTCGAGCCAGGTGGCCCCGATCACGCGCGCCTGCCGCTCGATGGGCAGGTGCGATTTCAGCTCCACGGCCACACCGCCCAGGCGCTGCGCGTCGTAGCGGCGCCCCTGCTCGGGCAGGTCGCCCGGCACCTTCCATAGCCCTTCGGCCACGCGCTCCACGATGCCGGCCCGGCGCAGGGCTTCCAGCCTGCGGACGTGGGCGGCCACGACCTCTTGCGGGTCGCGGCCCGGCACGGCCTTCAAACTGGTCTGCCGGGTGCATGCCCGCCACGATGACGTGATCCAGCGTGCGAACGTCCACCAAGGCCAGCGCCTCCTTGAGCCGCTGGGTCAACATCTTGTCGGCATCGCTCGGCTCAGGATTCCCGCTCGGATGGTTGTGCGAAATGATGACCGCCGCCGCGTTATGCCGAAGGGCCGCCTTGACCACTTCTCGCGGATGCACCTCGGCCGAGTCGATGGTGCCTTGGAACATCTCGGCATAGTCGATCAGGCGATGCTGCGTATCGAGGAATAGCACGGCGAACACCTCATGCTCGAAGCCGGCCAGCTTGGCGCGCAGATACTCCTTAACCGCTGCCGGCGAGGTGAACGATGCACCACGCTGCATCTTGTGCTCGATGGCCTGGCGCGCGGCGTCCAGAATCTGGTCAGCCGTCGCCGGCAGGTAGTGACCTTGGGAGTCGCGCACCATCAGCGCGGCATCGAACGAGGAAAAGGACAGTTGCGACATGATCGTGCTCCGGTTACTCGGGCGGAATTGCCCGGAACCGTGTCCAGCACGGCGCAGCGCAAGCAGTCAGGGGTCGCAGACGGCCGCCAGGACGCAAGCGCGCACAGCGCGCGCCGCCCTTGACGGCGAGAACGCCGTGATACGGTGAAGGGAACAGCAAGACCGCCCACACCCCGCCCACTGCACAGGGTCGGCTTTTGAGGCAAGCGGAGCGCGCAGGCCCGAGAGGGCCGGAGGCGTCAGGGGTCAAAGCCGAATGGCCGCGATTCGGCACGAAGCGCGGGGCGCAGTTCGCGAACCCGACGGCGTATCGCGCCGGGACGCACGG
>Ga0209922_100380_pt1 | contig 69413 bp, 61 predicted proteins | sample ThiBiot_500_biof_FD_183946 | JGI IMG/M metagenome (GOLD analysis project Ga0209922, IMG submission 183946) | Wastewater bioreactor microbial communities from Cape Town, South Africa - Thiocy_expt_500_biof (SPAdes) | ecosystem: Engineered > Bioreactor > Thiocyanate-remediating > Anaerobic-Aerobic ... | reverse complement strand
CAAATCCTTTTACTGATGATGATGATGTTCTTGTTCTTGTTCCTGTTACTTCTGTTTCTAATGGAAGAACGAAGGGTGTGGATGGTGATGTTCGAAAAAATTGATCCCTTTGCTGATGAAGAGAATAATTGCCGCAATGTTGATGTCGTTGTTCATTGTTTTTACTTTCCTCTTTTCTGCTTTTGCTATTGCCATTACTTTCTTCTTCGTCATTCTCGTCTCCTGTGTAATCGGAATCTCTCTCGTCATCATCGTTCTCAACATGTTCAATGACGTTTTTCTCTTTTGCTATTGAATTCTGTCCACCAAGAGAACTCGACTCGTCAATTGACATGTTTTTCTTTGTTTGTTTGCGCAATATCGAACGTAATGTTGTCATGGTTGTTTGCTGTTCGGCTAATTGTATCTGTTCATTGGAATCAATTTGAATTGAAACAAGTCTCGTTGTTTCATCGTCTTCATCTTCATTGTCGAAATTCATTTTCGTATTCGATAACATTTGATTACAATTATTAGATTTGATTGCATGATGATTATTTGCTAAAGTTTCGTCTACTACGGGTATCATTGAAGAATCAATTTCGAATAAATGATCCGATCGAGAATGATCCTATTTATCAGAAGAAAATCAAACGAACATTATTTGCCAGATTTTCACCTAAAGCAAAAAGAAAAAGAAATTCAATAAAAAGCAGATGGTAGAATAGAAGTATTATTGCGACGTGTGCATTAACCTTCAACACAATTGGTACGATCCTAATGTTACTATGTATCTGTTATCAGACACGTACTCAACATCCGTTTAATCTCTAATACTTCGATATATTCATTAGCTATTTATTTTTGATTAAATAGAAATTTTCTCTGATGTTTCGTTCTTAATATAAATAAATATATACGTTTTTAATGTAGTCTGACTTTGACATGTCGAAAACTGATTTAAATAATAGATTGAAAAAGTATGATGTAGATAAAAAAGCATTTATCTTCATAATAAATATATTCTATATAAGTAAGGTAATTCCGGTTTGAACAAAAAAAAATATAGATTTAGACAAATATTATCGTACTTGTTTATGAAGAAATCAATATAAAGAATGAATACTATTTTTGGTTTGATTATTATTATTTAATGTCTACAATAGAAGAAAAAGTTCAGTCATATGGGTTTTTTTCCAGAATACTTTTTCTCTCGTATAAAGCTAAAGGAAATTCTTGCCACAAATATAACTTATAAAATTTAAAATGTTCGAATAATTTCTATTCACAAGAATATTTCTTCTTTTTTTTTATTATTAAGAATGAAAAAAAAGCAATAAAATAACTGTGCGAACAATGCCTTAGCCTATTTCTTCTGTTTCAAGCTGTTCGTTTCAGTATGATTGATTTCTATTCTATTTATATGAGTAGCATAATGGCATCAATATACTTACTTGTATCAGTTTTTCATCTACTATTATGAAGAAAAATATAACCAAAATAGAAAGAATCAAACTAATGTGTGAACAATATAGATTAACACCAGTCATTGACTCGATTTTTTTCTTCTTCTTCTTGTCTCTCTGATTTCTCAAGATATTTTTCTTTTTTCTCTATCTTAGCTCGTTTCTTACAGTCGAACCCGAGGATGTTTGTCGTATTTTTTCGCTATCGTTTTTTCACCATAATCATATTTCATCATTTATTCGATACTATGTGTCATTTTTTGTTTCCTAACTAACGTACAAATACTCTTGACTGAGAAACTTTTTCATAATGCTTCACTCTCTTTCTATATGTTTTTGTTTTGTGTATTTCCTGTAATGAAAAATAAATCCTAATGATCGCCAAAAGCCATTCAATTGTAGAGATAAAATCTAATGACACACTACCAAAACAGAAAAGACAAAAAAAAAGAACTTGATTCTAATTAAGTGCATACTTCAGGGAATAATCGCATAGTTTTCATTAATCAATCGATCAAAACTAATATATCAATGCGATACAAACTAACAACTTGATTATCTGCTTCGATTTTTTTCTTATTTCTAATTATCACTTTGATCAATTAATCGTAACTCTAGTTGTCAGATGAGAATTATTCGTTATCAAAAAAAAGGCAAAGTCATTAGATTAAATCGTAAGAAAAAAATATTTTTACTGATAAACAATGAATACTAATGATTTATTGACGTTAATCTTCGATTTGATTGTATCGAAATTTATACGATGTCAATAAAAATATGTTAACTCTAATAAAACAATCGCAATTTGTTCTCGTTTCCCTCGATTGAAAACAATAGCGTGCATTGGATGAACTTACCTGATTTATTTAATAAAATAATTTCTCCCTCATTGACTCTCGTAATTAATATTCAATTAGATTGATATCGAAAGGAAAAAGAATGACAGTCAATCTACAGTTTTTGCTTCAACTTACCAATTCAAAAGAAATCTATTGCAGAAGAAACTATCTCTAAACTGCAAAGAATCATGGCATTTCTTTTGTCTTCACTCGCTTCCTTTTTATATTATTTTATCATTATATAGGATTCATTTTCTTGGAAATAATTATTCGAGAGATACGCTCGTAGTCAATGACAAGGATATAAAAAAAAGAGAGAAAGAGCGGAAAAAGGAAACAGTTTGTCCAATGTATATTAATATAATTTGAAATCGATTTTGAAAGGCTGTTTGATTGTGCCAAAAACACTTAGATCCGTACTCATTCTCTTTCAATCCTACTAGATTCAATGTCGACCGAACAGAAAACAAGAAGTCGCCGACATGAGCACCCAAAAAAAAAGAGAATAGATATATATATATATATATATATATAGAAATATATTTGATGAATATGCAAATTATTTTTTTTTCTCTATTAATCGAAGAGATATAAGCGAGTGCGAATACTCACATATCGACACATAAAACAAAACATGAACAGACTAAGAACGAATAATGATCGTAATCGAGATCGAGTTTGTTGGATTAACTATGAAACGAATCGTTCTCTTCTTCTCTTTGTCGACTAGCCGAGTATTCTTTTCTATCAGTGTGCGTTTTTTTTAAGGACAGAAATCATGCGGAAAATAACTATTTCGTAATAAGTTAAATCACTAAACGAAGAGCGAGAGAAAATAAATAGGGTTTATTTTACACTTAGTTTTAAAAACAAATGAGTAATTAAACAAGTCAAATCTGAAATGAAATTCTTCATTCAGAATATTATACAAATTTGACATGTGAATTGAATAAAAAAGATCTTTTGTTTTGGAATTATAAGTATCATCTAGTAAAATGTAATCTAACAGTTGTGTAAAGAAAATAAATAGGCTACGTGTCATTTATGTCGAACTTTAAATTTAGGTAATTATTGTTTTTCATTGAACTGTAAAAAACATACAGACAGGATACATGTATATTAAGAATAAGTATTTCCGATCTATGTCAATTAATTATTTGAAACATAAGAGTAACGAAGCAGCCTCGAGATTTATTTCAAATAGGATAATTAATTTTTCTTTTCGAATCTAGAAAACAAAAGAATACATCTAAATATATTCTGCAAACAATTCTTATTCGATTTAGTTTTCTAAATCTACTTGTCATTCGAGAGATTTTTTCCTCTAATTGGATTTGACATTATGTTATTCATTCACAAGTACAACAAAATCAAACAATTATCCATGCAAATCAATTCTTTTTTTTTTGTTTAACTGTGTCCTCAAGACATAGGTGCTATAAAATTCTGAAAGCAAATCCTCAATGACAGACTAATAGTTTGTATCAAGGAAATCAGAGTTCTATTGTTTGTTTGATTACTATTTTATTAAATTGCGCATATAATAGAAATAGTACTTAGGAACAATTATTCAATGAACCCAGATTTTCAAATAGACAAATCCATTTGAAGATTAACTTACATTTTCTTATAGCGTCATTATGCTTTTCACTTACTCTTTGTTAAGTATTCTCATTACTTATCAAATGAAAATACTGATCATTTTTTTTTGATTGTATCTAATGATCATTATCTCTGTCATATTGAAGTAAAAGATAAATTCATAATAGCTTATCGATATATCTTTTCAATGAAAATGATTGATTTAAAAGATCAATAAAATATCGAACTCGTTCATTCGAAACATATACAAATGCATATTTCTTTTTCAAAAATGAAAATGTGTAAAATTACAATTTAATATCAATTGTTTAATATGTACAATGAATAGATTTGTTGACTGCATAGTGTAGTGTAAATGAACAAATACAATGTGATTCGTAAATTGAACTTTAATATATAAAGAACAAAGCGAAGGCAATGATCATTTAAAACATATGTTTAGTTTTCAACAATATGAAATAAATCTTGAGAATGATTTAGATTGTTAAATTTTATACATCGATTATCTCGAAATACGTAATAAATACAAGTATATACATTCATATCTTCTTTTGTCTTCACGACCTCTTCCTATCATCAGATACTGATTTATATATATACATATCCATCGATTGATATTGACGCCCTACCTCAATTAAGGTCATGGTTGAATGCATTTCACTCGGTTTGTCTTCTTGCGTTCACATCCATCGCGGTATATATGCTCTTACTCTCAACCCTGATCGCTTTTATTCTTAAGTTCACTGATATATACTCATCAATCTAAATATACGCTCTTGATTTCAACCAAATACAATGAGGTAAAAATTATCTGCAGTGAAAAGAAATAAATCTACTAAATATTCTTTCTTCTTCGTTTTTTTTGTTTCTAGTAGCACGAAAACTAGGTAAGATAATCCGATTGAAATCAGTAATCGAATGAGAAAACCCAAGATTATTTCTAGTACTCACATTGAACATCGATCAGCACGTCCAAGTAAAGAAGTACATCGTGAAAAAGATTCACATCGTGAAGAAAAATCATCGACACATCATCATTCAGCTGTAACTCATGGTTCATCAACCGACCGTGCTTTTAAAGATAAACATCATCCATTGCTGATTGCTATTTGGAATACCGATCGTACACAAACAAATGTCGATGAAAAACTCAAAGGTCTTCGTGATTTAATTAAAAAAGGCACAAGTAATTCGAATGATTCAAATGAAAATCTATTTTTCGTTGCTTTTTTGAGATCCAAGTGTTAGTTGTGAAATTCTACATGAACAAACTGGTACGCCTATCGCTCAAGTATCACCAACGATCATAGCTTGTTTCGAAGGCGATGTCGATATCATTCGTTTTTTCCTTGAAGTAAGTCGAGAGAATTGAAAATTTCGAACTCAAGATTTGATTTGTAAATAAAAAAAAGAATGCTGCCGATCCAAATCAAACTGAAAGTGAACATCATTTAACACCGATCCATGTCCTATGCGATGCGGAATATCACGGGCAAAGTTTACGAGTACGAGAAAATCTCGATTTTCCGATTGATTTAATTGTTTTCTTCTTATTTTTTTTTCAAAGCAAAAAGATCGAGCTGATCTAATTCGTTTACTAGTTAAACATGGAGCACAAGTTAATCATTTAGATCGCAGTTCAATGGCGGCTATTCATAAGTAAATGAAGAGGAAAAAATGAAAAAAAAAAGTCATTTAAATTCAATTGAACATGTTCTAGAGCTGTTATTCATGATCGACCTGAATGTGTTGAAGTATTAATGGATGCACATGCCGATCCAAATGTCGCCTTTATGGGTGATACTCCATTGAGTATTGCTGCGAGACATAATCGAAGAAAAATTGTTCAGTAAGATAGAAAATGAATTTCATTTCGTCGAATGTTTCTTTTTCTTTTCTTTCAAAAGAATTTTACTCGATCATAAAGAAACAAATGTTAATCATCGAAATGATCAAGGTGGTACGGCACTTCATTTTGCCAGTGCTGGTTAGTAAAATCATTGTTTTGATTTTAAAAAAAAAAGTATTATTCCTCTTTCAGGAATTGTCGATAGTCCGGAATGCGTCGAATTATTATTACATCATGGTGCTAAAGTAAATGCTCAAGATTTAAAAAATAACACAGCAGCAATGGTCGCTTGTTTTTTCAATAAACCACGTATTTTGACAACTTTAATTCGAGCTGGTGCGGATCTAACTGTTCGAAATAATGAAGGTAATCTCTTCAAATTGTCTTTCTTTTGTCACACTCCTACGATGCTCGTGTTTTCCTAGGCAAAGATGCATATGAAGTAGCTGTTGAAAAAGAATTCGATGAATGTAAAGAACTTGTTGGTAAAGCATTAGAAAAACGAGGTATTAAACCTGGTGTCAAACCAAATTCAACAACAGATAAACTAGCTGAAGATGTCGATAAACTCAAACTCAAACGTTAAAAACACGATTAAATACGTGCATACAAAGTTCAAATAGAAACATTTTTATTTAATTAGAATATAGGAGAAAAAAAAAGAACAATTGAGTGCTCATCAGTCAAACTTTGCTTTTGTTTCCTTCATTCCATTGTTGGTCTTATTTCTCATTCTTTTGTTTAATTGCATCAAATGTATTTCCTTTGTTTCTCTGTTTGATTTAAACATACGCATGTGTTTCACATTTTTCTAACGTCAAACAATTTTTTTAACCTCAATTGATCGACTCTCATGTCAAACTTTAGAGTACTTGAGTGGTATATGTATGCGTTTTTTTTTGCCCCCCTTATTCATTCATACTGACAACATTCTTCCTCTCAGTTTTTTTTTCATTCTATTCTTTTCAAAAATCGCTTAACATTGCCGGAGGTCTAATGCTTTTTTAAATTGATTTCCCGCGCGCTTATTTCTCTCTCTCTCCTGTCACCACTTGACTCATTCTTGCAAGTGTTAACTTTTTTTTTCATTGCATGTCATATTATTATGCATATCCAACATTGTCATCTATCGATTCTGAAACAAATGATCATTTTTGTTTCTTTCTGACTTGCCTATCTAACATGAATTTTTAAACAACATACACAAATAGAAACGAGCTTGCTTCTAATAAATCAAAATCGATCTTAGATTTTTTTTCTTCTTTTTCTTTCTTGCTGTTAATTTTTTATTTATATGTCTGTCTATTTCTTCTCTTTTATTCTTTTTTTTTTCTCTTCCCTTTTTTTTTATCGATTGTGTCTGCTTTACGACATATACTAATTATTTTACGTGTGAATGTGACTGTTTCTTCACACAGTAAAAGAATAAAATGAGCAACCGAAGAACAATCTGATTGCTTCCTGAAAATTCTGACAACATCTATAAAGATGATCTATCGAGGTGCACGTAATAATAGATTTCGGCATTTTCTTTGTTTCTTTTTTTTTCTATTATTGATTTGTTGGTCAACTAAACTTTGAAAATAAGATAGTTTTGATTTATTCTTTGAATAAAAAAGAGCTCGAATAGAACCAATAATAGGTGCAATGAGAATTACAAATATGAAATATGTAATAAACATCAAGAGGAAACCTTCAATTAGAAAAAAACGGAAAAGAGAGAATGAGAAATAAAAAGAATTCATTCTCATATAAATATACGAAAAAAAAAACTTAGATTTTTCTTTTGCTGTATTATGAATCGCAATAAGAGAAAAATCGAGAACAACTTTGTGCTTATCTTCGTTTATTATTATTAAAAAAAATATATGCATTCTGTTTTTCTTTTATAATGAATTTATTGTTCGGCGTTCTTTTTTTATCAAAAAATAAAAATAAAAGAAATTTGAGACAAAGAACAAATTGTAAAAATGTTAAATGAAATTTTAATGAAACATAAGAAGAACTGAAAGAATCAATAATTGATTGAATAATCGTTTACTTCGTTTCAAACTTCATATTAATATTTAAGTTCTTGTTCTTTTCAAATAAATATTAACGATACTATCATTTAGAATTTTTTTTCGCCTAATTGTTGCTAATCTGTAATCATAATGCATTTTTTAACAACGTTTTTTTTTCTCTCTCTCTCTTTGCTTGCATTCATTGACTATGAGAGAAATGGAATAGCATCATCAATTTATTTTTCTTTTCTGTTCGTTTACTTTTATCATTCTTTTCCTCTGTCTCGTTCATTCGGTCATTTTGAATCGTTTTACAGGAACTCATCGCGTATTTCCTGTATGTGTGACCGAATCAGCGGTATATTAGCAAGCATCATAAGAAGAACTTTGTTCGAATTTTATCCATATTAATGAACGCAATGAGGAAAAGAAGAAGAAGAAAAAAGAAAAAAAAAGAAATTTGGGCTTTTTTTCTTCTTCTCTTTAGATCGAATAGAACGTTAACAAACAAGTGTAGCAATGAGAATTCTATCTAACAAAAAAAAAAAAACTCAAAGGAATGATCGAGTTTATCATTTAGTTCTCTCTCTCTCTCTCTAGTTTTTTTTATATGCTAAGCAATAGCCAGTTGGAATAGGCCTATGTGCAACTACTGTAGTTAGAGTGTCATCCGGAATTTGAAACTCTGTTTTCCATTGAAGAGACGATGAGAAACAGAGAAGAGAGAAGAGAGGGAGAGAGAGAGAAAAGAAAGAGAAAAAAATTTTTTTTCCTCTTACACATAGATTCTACTCGACTAGAACTTCTAACTGCGAATTTATTTGATAGGATAGTGCTCTATTTTCTCGATAGATAGTTCAGTCTCAAAACAAGATCAGAACGCACATATATATATATGAAAAAAAAGGAAGAAGACGAAGCAAAAAAAAACTAGAAGAAAAGAAGAAAAAAAAATTCATCACATCTTTCATCAACATCTCGACTATCAATTCGACATACATCTTTTTAACTTCAAACATTGGGTAAGTTGCTTTTCACCTTGCTGTATTTTCAAGAGAAATCTAATCGATACTTTAATCAATTATTGAGTAATAGATATGTCAGAGTCAATGAATTAACAAATATACGTATACATAGTAAAATAAAGCGAGAAAATATCGAACTGAAACTTTGCATGCTTATGTTATTGTTAGAGAATTAATTTGTCGCGTGTTGAGCTCGACTGCCGAGCAACTAGAGATCAAAAATGAAATGAGACCAACATCACTACTATAGTATGTCTTGTCGTCGGATATTTCTTCTTCTTCTTCTTCTTTTTTTACAATGTTTTGAGCTTATGCATAAATAATATTTTAGATTGCAGCAAAAAGAAAGAAGAAGAAGAAAGGAAAAAGATAGAAGCGGACAAGAAAATGAAACGATGAGTTTCTTCTTTTCACGCACAAAATCATCACAGATAGAACATAGATCGAATGAAATTTGCTTATTGTCGGAAAGAGAACAAGAAACACAGGTAGGATTAAAATGGCATGATGAGAATTGAACTAAAAACGAATGACAACTATCTAACGTCTCTCCTCGAGCATTTTTTTTACTATTGGTATATTGTATGCTTGAATGAATTGTAGAAGATGTCGTTATTATTGACTCGTAATACAGTAGCCAATTTTCAGAATCATTACGCCTTCAGGTTTGAAGAGCAATCATTAGAAGAAGACGATCACAACGGAAGACACAACGAAGGCAAAGAGCTTGTCGAAAGAGAAGTCAAACACTCATATTTGACTTCCTGCAAACATGTATACAATGAAAAAATCTCGAGTTTCTTAATTATAAATCAAAAAAAAATGAGAACAAAGAAATATAAAAAAAAACTTGAAACATTTTATATTTCTTTAAGTTAGACATCATTTAAGTAATATTAAGCATCGCTTTTATCTTTCTCGGTTTGAGATCTTCCTGTATATTTTTATTGCATGCAGAAGATCTCCTGCTGCTCTTTTTTTTTTATTCTATATCTAATTCTCAATTACTTCTTTCGTCTTTTTTCAGCAATTCATTTGCTGTTTCTCATAAAGAAAAGACAATTTTTTGCATCTTCTTGTTTTTATCCTTTTCTCTTGTTCAGTCGTTTAAAAAAAAAAGAAAGAAAAGACAAGCAATCGCGTGACGTACATATCAGGGGGTGCGCTTCGATGATCTACTACCGCATCACGATGAGATTTCAATCGACGTGTGTGTGTGTATCTGCGTTGTTCACTCTCTCCCCCTCTCTCTCTTCATTTCCGTAAACTTTTTTTTGTCTCTCTTAATACACAATTGTCTTGTCAATTATGATTTTCATCGTTTCTCTTTTCTTAATAGATCTCATACTTAAATTTCGAAGAGTCTAATCGACAAATTTTGTTTCTCTACGAAGAACTATAAAAAAAAGAAAGCACGAGAAAGAGAAAAAAGTCTAATAATCTGAAAAAATTTTCGACAACAGCGACTCTTATGTTAGCAGTAGCCCCTGATGATTGTATGGTGGATGCACACACGCACAAGGCATTTGTTGATTGAAACATGTCGAGCTATTTCTAAAAAAAATTTTACTGCTATCTTATTCTCCCTCGGGCATTCTCCTAATAGAGAAGGTGCGACACGCAGATCAGCAACGATGATAGCAATCTCTGTCTATCAATTGAATATAATAAATTGAACTAGAAAAGAATGTCAGTGCTACACGTTTTTTTTTCTTCAGATTGTTAGAAATTGATCATTTTTCATGTCTTACAATGTTTTAAGAATAACGAAACACTAACAATAGACGATCTCATTAGAGAGAATATTTTTGATTCTTGAACTTTTCCCTTTTGTGTGTGTGTGTGTACACACATACACGTATGTGTTGTTATATTTCATTTTCTTACTTCTTCAATCGACTTGTTCGCTCTTTTATTTCTCTTCGTCTCTATCAAGTTCTTTCATATTGAAGTAGGCGGGCATCATGTCCGGAGAACAGAAACATTGAAATTGTGTGTATGTGAATAAAAAGCAGCAATACCGATGATGGCAGTTCTCTTTTAGTTTTTTTTAATATATTTTTGATGTGAATATAAGAGAATGAGGGAGAGAGAGAGAAAGTTTTTTATTTGCAAGTTTAAGTATAGAATCGATTTATGCGTTTTATGTGCTCTTTTCATTCGAATCGATTGTTGGTACATGTATTTTGATGGCAGCAGATTTTGTCTGTTCTTCGTTTCTTCTTCTTCTTCGTCTTCGTTTTTTTCTTTTTCGTTATTTAAATCAAAGTTGAGATTGGCTTTTAAAACAATATAACACAACATCAAAAAGGAAAGAAACGAAAAATGTGTAAGTAAGAAAAACCGCCTCTTGACTTGTATTGATAAGAATTTAGAATTGAAATGAGGTATATTATATATATGTTGACATTTTCTAATTTCAAGACATGATTGAACATGGCCTCAAGTTTGCATGCGGCCGTTGTTGTTCACCGGGCCCGAGAGAAAAAAAAGGGAACATACACACTTGACAGACAATATCAAATAATAGTGGTATGTGAGAACAAGAGAGGATGGAACAAAATTAAATTTTTTTTTCTCTCTTTTTCTCACTCATAAAGAACACGACGTTTTGTTGAAAGAGGTGAAGGGGACTCTCGGGAAGCGCGTGTATGCACTTTTTTTTAACAACACTCAGTATTGTTGATTAAGTGAGAAAAAACAGGACTGTAGAAATGCAGAAATGAAAAAAAAAATTTTAATCATCATTCATAGACTGTAACAAAACAGAAGAATAAAAAAAGAAAGTTTCTTTCTTTTTTCTTCTTTTTCTTTTAAAGATAACAGTCAGTTTCTTTTTTTTACATTTTGTGTATATGTGCTTTTTTAATAGCAGTGTCCTCATCTTGCGTACATTTTTTCGCTTTTGTATATTCTTTTTTTGGTTTGAAAGTCAAATGAAACAGAACAGATGCCGATGTGTGAGAAGAGAGGAAAAGAGAGACCACTAACGCCGGCCTCACTTCATTTGAAAATAACAAGTGAGTGAATGTAAGAATATAAAAAAAAAATTGCATCGATTATAACTTCGTTTCGATTTTTTTTCTTCTTTTTCTTCTTCGTCTTCGTTCGATTTATTTATTTATTTGATTTAAACATTTAAATGAAATTGATTAAGAAAAAGGAAACGAATGTGAAGATCAAATATGGCTTCGATAAACAACATATTCGATTGATATTTGTTTTGATTTCGATTGATTGAAGACTTTCGTTTTGTCTTGATTGTTTAAACATCATACAGACGCACACACATCTGGAATGATCATTTTTCTTTTTTCATATTTGGAAAAAAATGTAAATATAATGTCTCTCATCATTGGCATCGAGATAAAATAAGAGATAGAGAGAGAGAGCGAAGATATTCAGTTTAGTATTTAGAATAATCGGCAACTTTTCCGTTCTGTGTACTAGAAAATCTAATCTTGACACATCTGTTTCATCTCTTCTTGTTTTCTATGTCTAAGGTTTTTTTTTCTTATCTGGTTAAGTTGTTTGTACGTATACTAAGAAAAAAAACGAGAAAGAATACGGATTATGCTTTACGATCATAGTTATTCTTCGTCTATATATCGTACGTATCGCCAAAATTCTTTTTTTTGTGGTTCTATTCTCATATTCATTTTCTCTGTTTTCTAATAGATACCATTTTTTTTTCTTCTCCTTCTTCTTGAATTTCTGATAGCAAAAGCGAGCAAATGAAAGAGAGAGAGAGAGAGAGAAAAAGGAAAGATTTGTACAGATGCGTCATTATTGCTTTTCTCAATCGATCAATCAATCTGAAAAGATGAGTTGAACTTTTGCTCGCGTACAATCATCATTTTCTTTTTCCATTCACATCGAACTTTTTTTTCCAATTATTTATCTTCTTCGCACATTCAATGTATCCGTACTATTTGACGGTTAACACGATCGTACAATATATATATAAACACACATTCCTGTTTTCTCAGACGAAGAACTGAACACATACGCACACAAATCGATATCACTACATTATTAGTAAACTGCTATTGAGTGTTTCTGTGTTCTTCTTCTTCTTTTTTTCTTCTTCTTCTTTTATTTGATATGTAGAATCGAGGAGAAAATAAAAAGAAGAATAGAAATGATGTTCCTTTCTGCTTCTTTAACCGATTCATCGTTCGCATTCTATACTGATATTCCTTCTTTTTCTCATTCTCTGTTTGTACAGAATATTATTTTAGGAAAATTCTCGTTTTTTTTTCTTTTCTTTTATACAGAGAAAGAGAGAGAGAGAGAGAAATGGAAAAGTTCGAGCTGAATAAGAGTATATGTACAAGCATCGACAGTATAAGTTAGTATAGTAAATGTCGATGAGATTTTTTTTTTCTTCTTATATTCTAACCAACCAAATATATTTGTATGTTAAGAAGATAGCATAATGCGAGTGTGTTTCTTTACATATATTTTCTCATCGATTCCATCGTTTTCTTGAGTATTCGAAGAGAAGAAGAAAAAAATCTTGATAATAATAATAATGGTTACATTCTACTAGATTTAAAAAAGAAAAAAAACTAACGACGGCTGAATTTTCCGGTAAAATTGATTGATGTTAAGAAACTTTTTTTTTAAATAGACTTTTTTTCTTATATTTAAGTCTTTAATTAAAAGTAAAAAAAAAAGTAATTTCTTCTTTTAAATTTACACAGAGCATACATCCGCTATCCTTTAGTTTTTTTTGTTCTCGTTTAGTAATTCATTTATTTCGACGAGAAGATAAGAGGGAGAATATAAATATATATAGGAATCTTTAATCTACTATTTCTTTTTCTTATAGTCAAACTTCTCCCTTCTTCTCTCTTCGTTCTTTCGTTGTGTTTAAAAAATAAAACGATGCAAAAAGAGAATAATTCTTCTTCCCTCGTTTTTTCTTCTTATTCTCTGTATGTAACTAAATTAAGCTGAGACCGATTCTAAAATGAGAGAAGAAGAAAAAAAAAGCGAGAAAGAAATTCATTACGTTGAAGAACTATCAGAGAATAGAACTGTCGAAAAAAGAAAAGTTTAAACTCAAGAGAGAAAAAAAAACAGAACAGTTTTCGAGTTTTTATTAATCCTGATTAAATACATTTTTTTCATAATTGATGTCCTTGGAGAAAATGAATGTATTCATTCTTTTCTTCTCTTATCAATAATCGACCATCAAATAAAAAAAAGGTAATTTCAAAAAAAAAAACAACGAAATTTTTTTTTATAAAAATCATTCAACCGAAACTCAGCTTGGTCTGTTAGCCTTCACTTTCTTTTTTTTTCTAAGGTTTTCTCTGCTTGTTCGTATTCTCGTCTTTTTTTTTTGATTTGTTTCTTGAAGGTAAAATATCGACATTAACTGACGTTGAAAAAAAAATTTGCAATTATTATTATTATTATCATCATAGTCAGTCCACCTTCATGAAAAAAAAAGAAAAACTAATGCAAACAATAAGTCTGTTTTATGCGAAAGAGAAAAAAAGCCCGAGAAACAATATGGATACCGTATATATAGATTCGATTTACTCATTCATTCATTCGTTTCACATCGTTTTTTTATATAATATTGTCATCGATGCGTGTTATATATTAGTATGCTTGACAACAGTATTTATTTGAATCTACTCGAGTTTATCGAGGGCGAGTAGGTGTGAGAGAGAGAGAGAGAGGGAAGAAGAAAAATTTTATCTTTTTTTTTGTTTCTAGAAATGCAGATTAAGAATAATAATCAGCATTTTTTTTTAATTCCATATATGTGCTTAAGATTTAAAACAAAAACTCAGATGCCATTCATTATTAAAATGTTCGAAGTAAAACAAGGAAAATAAATTTGATGATCATTATCATCCTTTCGAGATTTCAATCATCACATGCACTTTTTCTCTCTTTTTCTTTTTCTTTTTTTTTTCTTCTTCGTCTTCGTCTTTTTCTCTTTTTTTCTCTATCTATTTCTATTTTCTATTGTTAGAGAATTAGATTCGATTTTTATGCATCGGTCATCAGCAGAAGACAAGCAATAGAAAAGCAAAAAAAAATTGACTTTTCTGGTTTAGTTCGCTTGATATAGAATAGCAAATACTCATTGACTTCGAATTATTTTCTATTTATTTTGTTTTTTTTTCTTTTCTATGTTTTAGATTCAGTCATATTGAAAATTGTTGACTGAAATAAAAAATTAATTGATTTTTAAAAATAATTAAAAAAAAAGACACTTGAAAATTCAACGAAAAATTTCACTATGACAGCACGATAATATTGGAGCGACGAGAAGATTTCAAATTGAAAATTTCTATTTCAACTATGATGGAATCAACAACTACAGTTACTGATCAACAAACTACACCTGCTTTACCTATCAATAATAGTAGTAGCCGTCGGAAACAGAGCAAACCTAATCGGTATGTACAGACACATTTTTCATTTTTAACTTTTGCTTTTCCCTTCAAAATTAAATCGATGACAGATGGTCATTGCAATAAAATACAGGAAAAAGCAGCAGCAGAAGAAGAAGAAGAACTTTTTTATAGCTCGATTTCTAATCCAATGAGAATGAAAACCAAAATCAATAATGCAAATAGTAGAACTCAAATTCCATTTCTAGAATCATTTATCTCGTTCTTTTTCAACCCATCAACTTCATCTCTATGTTGTGTGTCCGAAATTACAATAAGTTCTAATAATAATAAAAAAAAAAGATGAAGAAGAAGAAGAACGATGAATGTTTGAAGAGAAAGAAATGCTTTCATATACATTTACACAAATAATAGGATGCGAGTATTCTCTTTCGTTTCAACTAATGTTAATATTTCTACTCTGAGAGAAAAAAAAACCACGAGAAAAGAAAGAAAGAAAGAGAAGAAAAACTGAAACTGTCTGTCTGTGTGCGTATGTGCGAGGGTTATTGATGAGATGCACACAGAAACGGAAACGAAACTCATCAAGTATTTGCCTCCAACAACAGACGAGAATGACGAATAGATAGATAGATAGAACTCAAAGGAAAGAAAGAAGAAGGCGAAGGAATAGATCAATACAAGAAGAAGAGAAAAAAAAAGAAAAACTCATAAATAATGAGAAAGAAAGCGGGAAACGAACTCATTCAAATGCAAATATACGCATCAATGAATGAGATTTTAGCTTAAAGAAATAGAATAAATCTTTAAAAAATCAATCTAATATGTTTCTTATTTACTTTTATTTTTAATTAGAATAATAACCGTGAAAAATCATTTTTCACGCTTTTTTTAATCGATGAAAATTCAATTAACACACGCATACGTTGTTATATTAACCTTTAAAAAAAAAGTTTTTTTTCTCTTCTTTCAATGTTTAGTACTATTAAATAGATATATCAATCTTTTCACTGAATAGGCTCATTTCAATATTGACATGATAAGATTTATGAGAATCAATTTGTAAATTCCCTTTGGAATAAGAAACAAAAGAAGAAAAAAAACGAGAAAAATTCTAAATTCAAAACAAAACTCTGTCGATTTGACTTTAGACTTGAACATGTTATTGTTGAAAGTTCATCAACATGCGATACATTAAATCCATCTGGAGTCCTTCCATCTCTAACACAATATCATGTTGCTGCTGAACAACAAGAAAGTGCAATAGGTGACGATGATTCTGATCGTGCCAGTTTGAATTGTGAAGATGGTTCGTTATCGTCACATTCGACCGGCGGCGAACATTACGCTATGGAAGATATTTTAAATCGTTCACGACGACATCTACATCAACAACAAACACATTCGAATGAGAAAACAAATTTCAATGAAAATCTTTCGAAAATTTCAATCGAAGAAAACGAACAAGACGAACAAATCGATTCGGATAATCAAGGAACAAATGTCTTAGATTTTAGTATGAAATTAGATGAGTTCAATAAACAATCAGCAAATCGTTCACGATCACTCAATCCAATGAATAAACCACGTTCATTAAAACGTAAACATCAAAATGGTTTAACTGATAATAATAATGGAATAAAAACTCGACCATCGGGCATTTTTCATGCCGATGCTTTCTGTGGAATTTGTCGAAAAGTAAATCAATCTACAAAATTTTCCTTTTCCTTCAATTTTTTGTTTCGTTTCTCTAGGAATTTTGCAACAAGTATTTTCTTAAAACTCAGTAAGACGAAACAACGAATGCGTATTGTTTCTAATCGATTTTGAAAATCTATTTAGTTTGGCCAATAAACATGGTATCCTAGATCAATCGGCTATTCCATCGGTTTCAACTTTGAATCTTTCATCTCTACAAAATCATACTGATATAACCAACGATGATAATCTTCAACATCCATTTACTGTCATTTCAACATTATTACAAAATGGTCATGAAGATTATTCGTCATCACCGAACTCGCCATCATCAGATTTATTAGTCAATCAACAAAATCTCGATGATGGTGATGACAATGAAACTGAACTTAGTTCATTAAGACATGAAATGAATGGTGTCATTGCCGGTGATGATGATAATCAACATGATGATAACGAACAAGACGATGATGAACAAGATGGTACACATATAAATTCATTAAGAAATCTTCCACACAAAATAGCCACTATTTTATGTAATGATAATACAGATAGAAACTCAATGTTAAATGATAATGATGATGATGAGAATAATCAACGAGATTTAACAACGAATTCGCCAACGAATAGTCTCGATTATCAACAACAACAAGCTTCATCATCAACGACAACAACATCACAAACATCGATTCTACCATCAACATCAACGGCCAGTCTGTCACGACAATCTTCAGGCAAATCAGCTGAAGATTTTTGTGATATCTGTCAAAAACATTTTTGTAATAAATATTATTTAAGAGTATGTCAACGAAAATTCAATAGGCAACAAACATAGAAATTCGTTTGTTTGTTTATTTAGAAACATCGTTTAGATGTTCACGGAGTTCAAACGGATTCAAATATAAAACCATACAAACGTATTGATAGTAATTCATTATTAACAAAAAATTCTCCACCATCAACTTCTCAGATATCTTCATCGATACAATTACCATCGTCATTTCCAAATGTTGCATTCAATCGTATGTTATTCTTCTTCTTTCAAATGAATTCTTTAAAAAAGAAAACAAAATTTAATCTTTTTAGCAGCTTCTGTTCAACAGAGTCTCGGCATGTTATTAAATCCGATATTTTCTCCTCTTGTTCAATCTCAAACCAATTCTGAACAATCACTTCTATCATCGAACAAACGTCGTCATACAGATAATTCAAATGAATCTTCCTCATCAACATTATCACTAACTAAACCACAATTTCCACCATCATTATTAACAGCTGCGTCAGATGTAGCCAGTGTGTTTGCAAATCAACTCACATCAACAACAGCAAATTCATCGAAATCACAAATTAGTACTTGTCATTTATGCGGCAAAAAATTTCAAAATAACGAATATTTAAAATTACATCTAACAAATAAACATCAAATAATAGCCACAGATAAAGATCTGGATTCTCAACAACGAGCAAAACTATCGAGTCTTATTAAATCATCATCGAATGGATCATTGACTAATAATAGTACAGTTAAGAAAATCAAATTAGAAACTACTGAAACACCTTCGATAACAACAACGAACGTTATTAAAGCTGCATCACCATTAGATGTCATTACATCAGCGAATTCGTCGGCAGTTATACCCGGCATTGTCGATACGTATTTCGCAGCGAAAATGGCCGATCGAGTTTCGTGTGATATTTGTCATAAGGTAAATTTACAAAAAAACACGGATAATCATTCATTTGATTTCTTGTTATTGTTGTTGTTTTTTTAGCAAGTATGCAATAAATACTTTCTCAAAACTCATAAACTCAAAGTGCATGGTGTCGGACCAGATCCAGCAAATACATCATCATCATCGAATCCATTGAATAATTCTGAACTCAATGATGATACGATTGATCAAGAACAACATTCTCGATCATCATCATTTGATGGTAGTCCGCCGCAACTTGTTGTCGATGAATTGAATTCAATAAATGCCGAACCAGGTGTTATACCAAGTCCCGATGAATTAACAGCATCGGTTAACACTTGTATCTCAACAAATAATACGAGTGCAAGCAATGATTCAATTGAACAAGTTGCAACAACCAAATGTGAACTTTGTTCGAAAGCGTTTCCAACGAAATTCTTTCATGTTCATATGAATAATGCGCATGGTATTCAACAAGCACCAATCATTATGACAAATGGAACAAATAATGCAAAACGACCATTGACTAATGGCAATAACAATAACAATACAGCAGCAACAACAACAACAACAACAACAAATGTTCGTCTGAAACAAACACCACAAGTACAACTACGAGTTACTTGTCAAGTATGCAAAAAGGTTTGTACATATAATTTATAGTTTATTACAAATAAGAAAATGAATTGTTATTGTTGTTTTTTTTATTATAGGAGTTATGTAATAAATACTTTTTACGTGCTCATATGCGTAATGTTCATAATATCTCAGTCGATGATTTACACTTAATTCAACAAAAATCTCCGTCACAAGATCAACAAAATAGTCAAAATGCTCTATCATTATCATCGAATATTCTCTCGTTAACATCAACAGATAATGATATCAATGGTCATACAACTGATAGTAATGACTCGGAAAATCTTCATAATTATTCATCATCAACATCTCTGATAACAACAACAACAGCCAATCTAACAGGAACAAATGACAATAATAATAATAACAACCATCTACTATCTATGCAACCTTTTCTAGTTGAAAGTGATGATGATTTATATAAAGATTTATTTGTGCCATGTATGGTCTATCTACCTTGTCGTCATCGTGTTACGAAACCATTGGAAGTATCACTACGACTCAAACCGGTCGATAATACATCTTCCACAACAAACGCAGCAACAGTTTCAACAGCTGATTAAAACGAAAAAAAAACAAAACATCAATATATACATTCATTTATTTGTATGCGCATGTATCTTTCGAAGCTCACGTTCAGATATCTTCTAAAAATCCTCTACATTTCTCTTTTGTTTCTCCTCTCTCTCTCATGTCTTATATATCTATGTGTGTGTGTGTGTGTGTTGAGCTAGTCTACACATCTATTCTATCGAACAGTTTTGTTGCAATCCTTATTTTTGTATCGCAATGGTCGCTCTGTTTCCTTATTTACATCTCGCATATGCGAATATAACGAACAAAAACCCATGACACACTATGCGTGTATGTATAAAAACAAAAAAACTAATTCTCTATGTGTGCAGTGCAGTGCAGTGCGGTGTAGTTTTCTCAATGTATATGTACTTATATCTATGTGTGTGCAATTTCATCATCATCTCCTCCTCCTTCTTTTTCTCTTCTCATGACAAAGAACAATGCTTTGTAGGTGTTTTGTGTACATCTGATTTAGTATATATATATATATCTATCTATCATATCTGCAATTTATTCTCTCTTGTTCTCATCTTTCATTATCTCCGGCTTGAGTTTCTTTCTGTTGAACGAACAAAACAAAAGGGCACATCTATTCGTACGAAATCAACTTCTTCTCATAATTTACTTTCTTCGTTTTTTACCCGTTCTTCCCAAATCTATGCGTGTCGTGCAATTTCAAAACACAAGATTTCTCTTTCGCTCGTTTTTTTTTCTCTTCTTTTGTAATTTAAGGAACAATTTAGACACAACAAATAATACACATCTATGCCATACAAATTTGTTGTTTTCCTCCGTTTTTCTCCTTCTTCTTCTTCTCTGTTATGAAGATCTTCTTCTTCTTTTTTCTGAAAATAGTTCTTCGCATGTATCGATTTTCTTTCTCTCTTTCTGTGTGTGTATCGTTTTTTGCTGTGTGTGTGCGTGAACAAAAAAAGCACAAATGTATACTTTCTAGTTACTGCCACAATAACGATAAGTGGTGTGTCTGCGAACAAAGTAAACTAACAAAATGATAACTATATATCTTTAATAATCAACGACAAAAAAAAACGTGAATAGAGAAAGTTTTGATTAATATGGTTAAAAATGTCGAATTTCATATGAGAAAATAAATTCATCATTTGCATTAACTGGTGCATTACATTTAACGATGGTATTATCACGAGTACAAATATTATTCGTTGAACTTTTTAGTTCTATTCCTGTGCCAGCAAAGAATTGCTGTTTGTATTCGAATATAATTGGACGATCTTTGAAATTTTTCACTTGAACTTGAATATTATAAGGATATTCACGAGAGATTTGATCATAATTGTAACTGGGCGCTGATGCCGGTTGATTCGGTGCGAGTAGCGTAACATTTTCCGAATAACTAACTTCTGAATCTTGTCCAATTGAAAATTCATGTTTATCTTTAGCAGCAACATTTGGTAGAAGTGTCTCGCCAACGATTCGATCATTTTCTCGAACTAAACAACTACGAAGCAAAAAACAAAGAATGGTGAATGTTCGAAATTTGCTTTCCTTACTTTCCATTGGAAAGATATTGATCTGTTTGTAAACGATAGGCACGTGCAGCTTTTCCATTACTCGGATAGGCTGAAAATACTTTTGTTATTAAATGATAACGTTCAACATTTATCTGTGGACAAGGCATTGGTAAAAGATAATTTGTTTGACTATCAATTGTAAATGGTTTATCGATAGAAAACAGATGAACACCTGATAATTCTCGAGGTGCAGAAACAGTAGCACTCGAAGACATTGCTCTTGGTTCTAAATCATATGCAGCATTTTTTGCAATTGGTTGATTGTAATTTTGAAGATTAAAATCACCAGAAAAGAGTTCAGCTTGATCAATTGATAAAGATGGATTTGCATTATTTCGAATATTTGCCATTGGAATAAGTTTAGCTTCATCTTTATCCAAAAATAATTGATATTGTGTTTTCCATTGAAGATTCGTTTGAAGATAGCTCAAATATATATTTTCATCATCTGCTGTATACGTAAAATTAACGTAATATGCATTGTCTACTGATGGTTCTTCCAAATAAAAGATATCATTTGGTGCAACTGTAAAATACATTCCTTCGCCATTAAAAATCGAATCATCTTGTAGTTTAACTAAATTTCGTCGTTCATCAACAACAGTTACTTTCAAAACTGTATCGGTCGACTTATGTAAAGACACGGGCAGACGAGCAAATACTTGTGCACCATTCAGCGATTTTTTCTTTCGAGTTATTTGTTGAGATGTAATCGTAACATTCTTACCGATTAAATTTATCGAGTCAGGCACAATTGCATTCCACTCTTCTTCACTAAATTCAATTGGCAATTTATCAATCGGTCGAATGATTTCAGCTAAATTTGAATAAATTCGAACGATTGAATTTTGTTCAGTTTCACTGTTTACGCAAACAAAATTGAGTAAGAGCAAAACAAGCAAATGAAAAAGGGAAATAGACTTCATCGTTTATTTCGTATATACGAAATAGAAAGTATCGTCTTACGATGAAAGAACACGTCCTATTTATACATGAAAAACAAGTGACGGTTTTGGTTGAATGCTCTCGTAATACAACTTAAGTACAAACGAAAATAAGGACAAAAAAAAACGTTGGATACTTTTTTGTGATATTTATTTAAATGCATAAAAGAAAAGATCGATTTAGAAACATGATTTTAACGAACAATCGAAAGTGTATAGGAAACAGTTTTGATTTCATTGGGTTTTAATGTTAAATTGGTTTTAATCGATGATGCATCTTGGACAAAATGATATTGATTTGGTCCTTTAAATGAATATTTATGATAGATATGAAGACCTTTTTGTTCATATTCGATTTTCGATGAGATTTCTTTGAGATTTTTCACTTCGAGATTGATTTTATACGTCGATTCTGTACGTGTATTAATCATAATTGGCATAAACACTTTATTATTTTCTGTTTGACTAATAACTTCGGTTTCGTTAAACGTACGTGTCGATATTAATGTAACATTTTCCTTGTAGACAATCGCCATATCTTCACCAATAGAAAATTCGTATTTTTCTTTCGCAGCAATATTTGGCAAGAGAATTTCACCAACAATTTGTTCGTAATCTCGAATAACCGCGTTTCCGGATGGAAGATATCGATCCGAAACTAAACGATATGAACGTTGAGCTTTGGCAACTGTTGAAATCGTTGAAAATAATTTCGAAATCGAACCATATCGTTCGACTGATAACGATGGACGAAACATTGGCAAAAGATAATTTGTTTTTCCTTCAATGACAAATGGTTCGGAAATCAAATAACTGAAAACACCAGCTAATTCAGCACCTTCGCCAACTGTTGGCGCCATGATTTCTTGTTGATCGACCGGCGCTGCAACTAATAAATGTTGAGCAGCAAATTCATTGCTAAATCTCGATTTACGTAATGGTTTATCGAGTTGTTCACTTGATAGATTAATATCTCCACTAATAAGAACGGCATTGCCGATTTTCAATGGTAGTTTACCGTCATTTCGAATATTAGCCATAGTAATTAATTCCGATTTACTTTCGAATAAATTCAATTGATATTGTGTTCGCCAGAAAACGTTTGTTTGAAAATAACTGACATGAATTTTAGCATTCTTTGGAATATATTTAACATCAACATAATATTTTGTTTTAGCTGGTTGTTCAAGATAAAAAATTTCATTTTGTTTAACAGTAAAATATAAAATTTCGTCATCACCAACACCAATTGTTGGATCATGAACTTGAACTAAATTCTTATCTTCATCAATAAGAATCGCTTTAATTAATCGGTCAGCTTTTTTATCTGACGATGATAAAGGCGAACGAATATAAACCTGAGTACCATTATATGATTTCTTTTTTTCTGTAATTGTTTGTAAAGTCACATTGAAATTATTACCAACAAATGTTAGCGAGTCCGATCGAATAGCATTCCATTCGTCTTCAGTAAATTCCAATGGTAATTGACTTACAGGTCGATTGAATTCTGCAAGATTTGAATAAATTCGTACGTTGAACACCGAATCATCGCTGTGCACACGTGAAAAAAGACCGATAAGTAAAATGAAATAGATTGAATTCATTGCTAGTGAATGTATACACCGAATAAAAACATCTGGCTAGTCACGTTGATTTATATATGAGTGTGTGATATGCGATCGTTTCTCTCTTTGTCTATATGTGTAATTTAATACGAAATTGTTCGTATGTTTTGTATTTTTCTCTGCTTAATACTGGTCTAGACTAGACGATTTAGATTAGATATCAGAAAGAAATAACATGCGCATATTACACAGATTTTTTTCATTTAACCAGAAAAGGAAACCTACAAGATTGTTTTTTATTTAAATCATATGAAAAATACAGATTGTCGAGAATTTTTCGATTTTTTCATTCCAACGAGCACATATATGAATGTCACCTTGAATTTGAATCTGTTTTTTTAATATATTATTTTCATATTCATTATCATTTGGCACCAGAACATCGTGACCATTTTTAATTTTCACTGAAATTGCATTCGGAATTTTCATATGAAAAACTAAACGTTCATTTCTTAAATGACGACGATCGAATAGGAAATGTTATAGATCGATGAATATTTGTAACATTCAATTCCATATAAATCGTTTCTTGATAATCCGTTTCTGCAATCGTTTTCGCATAGAGAATGATTTCATAGAGACCATTCGTCGGTGGTGCAAAAAAACAATTAATTCGATCGATTTGATCGACATCATGTTGACATAACGTGTGTAGAAGCGAAGGATATTCGAGATTTTTAATTTGTAATGACGCAATAAGATCGACATAAGCAGGAATTTTGAGAGAAATTTGAAAGAGATTTTCAGTGATTTGATTGAAGATTTGTTTAGGCGAAAGAAGATTTAAATTTAATCGAAAATAATTCGATTTCATCAAAGGTAAATTACGAAAATCAACTTCAGTTAATTTCGGTTCGAGTAATTGATAATCTTTTGAAAAATGTGTATAAATAAATTCTTCAGGCGACATAAGAAAATAGAAATCTGCAAGTTCATGTAAACGACCAGCAATAATCGACCAAGTAACATCAATGAGATACGTATTTTCATCGATAATAATCGCATTCCAACGATGTGAAATTTGTTGAAAATTATCATTTTGTTTAACCGAACCTTCGATGATTAAACATTGAATATTTAATAATGAACAACATTGTTGATAGAAGTCAACGAAACCGTTTGTTGAAGCCAATCGATGCTGAAGAATATCTTCGAGAGAATTCTTTTGACAATGACTGCCATAACGAATGTATTTACCAATCCAAAAGAAAAGTAACCATGCATATTCGATAGGATTACTGCCTGATTCTTGAATATTCGATATGAGAGTTGAAATCGAACGAACATTTGACCATTCTCGAATGCTTTCACGAAAATATCGATTGGCAACGATTGTATCACGTTGTTGACGAAAAGCTACATCGTTACGTGTTCGTTTGAGATCAACATGAATTTCAATTTGTTGATTGACTTGCGGAATATTAGTTGTTAGGATGCTTGATGTCGATGCCGAATGATATTCATTGAAAGCTGCAATTAATGCTTGTCGAAGACAATCGATGGATGATGTTTGTTGTTGTTGTGTCAATGCTTCGATGAGCATCTGTTTCTGTTCAATGAAAAGATTAGTTAGAAGCGTTTGATTCGTTTCATTGATTGAATGAAAAGATTTATCGAGTATTCGAGAAAGAATATGTTCGAGTTGAGTTATCGTTTGATTATCGATGGGTTTCGATGAAATTTTCTGAAGTTCTTGTTCAATTGTTTCGATTACTGTTTGTTCGAAATGTTTTATTTGTAATTGAGGTTCACGTTGTAAAACTTCGAGTAAAATCTGTTTAATAACATCAACAGATGGTAAAACGAGAGATGATTTATGTTGTGCAAGTAGTTCACGAAGTAAACGTTTTTGTTCATTGAAATGCCGAATGATATCATCGTTTGATTCATTTTTTGTTTTGATTTTCTTCTTATTTTTCGATATCGATCGATTTCGAGACAAATTCGTATTAAAACTAACTCGAGACTGTTGATTTGACTTGAACTCAAATTCCGATAGAGTCGGCTGTTTCAGTGATTTCGACGATTGACAACGATGTAACGGTTGTTCACAAACTTGTGCTGATATCGATCGAACTTTAACATCTTCAGCAAGAAAAAGTCTATTGATCGGTTTCGAAGTTTTCGTTCGACGACCGAAAATACGAGAAAATGTTGGACCAAGCTTTATTGAATACGATGTATCCTGAACAGTCTTGTGGTTGTTAGCCATCGGAATATGCGTTCTTAGATTACAACAAAAAGGAGCGAGAGAGAGAATTTCTTTTGTTGCTATATACTTTGTTTCTTTCGGTAAGAAACAAATTAGAAATCGAATTCTAATGATGACAACCGAAAAAAATAAACCACACAGGTTTCATACAAATAGAAATAGGTTTCGCCGCGTATGTATTAATTTATGATTGTTTTATTAATCAAATATGATTGCATAGAAATGAATATCTTTATCTCTGAACTTGTTTTTTTTTTCCTTTCAAGTTCGATTTTGAAAATCGTGATTATATTATATTCATAAATGACAACAAAAAAGAGTAAGACCAAAGCATTGTACTGTTGCTTTTCTATTCAATTGAAAAAATAAAGACGAACAGAACGATGAATTAACTTTCAATCAACAAAAAGAAAAAAGTAACATCATTTAATATGGAATCTACTAGTTTTTTTGTTTGTTTCACTCTTCCTTCCCTTCGTCTATATACAAACATACACACGCACGCACACAGAAGGTCATATCAAGACAAAAAAAAAGAAACACAATTACTAACAGTATGAACAAGAACAGAAGATTTATGTTTTGAAGATCGTGCACATTGCATTGAAAATTTGTCATTTCTCGTTTTTGTTTTTATGAAACAGGTACAACTAAAATAGAAATGAAACGTTAAAATCAAATATTTCATTGAGATATTTTCATCGTACTTAGATCACGATTATATTGAAATGTAGCTACTCGATCAAATTCATTTCGTTTATATTTTTCTCTAACATTTGTATGATAAACTGATCGTGATACATTTTGCATGAGATTGAGAATTTGTTCGCTACGTCGTTCCAATTCATCACGTTTATATGGTTGATGTTTGAAGAAACGTTTTTCTGTTTGTAAATTTTCGAATTGTCGTGTAAATTTCAATGCTAATAACAACGATGCTGCAGCTAACATTGAACCAGACATTTGTTCCGACAAACAATCATCACAAAGAACACATTCAATCATATATTTCGATAGCGAATAAATTATAAAATGAAAAGGTAGAAAACGAAGATAATAACAAAGAAAATGAATTGCTAATGGATATTCTAGAGGAAGAAAACAAAAAGGCAAGAGTTTTAGTTCAAAACGAATTGAAAGTGAAAGATAGAAAGACGAACCAAGTTCGAAATCGAGTTGAGTTAGTAATTGTTTTTCACCGTGATTTAAAGTGATTGGCGTGACATGATGTCGAACATCGAACAGAGATAATAACGAGTTCGTATCTGGAACACGACGTGATTCAAGTTTACATGCAATTGTAAAGCAACTGAAAATAATTTCAAAGTTTCGTTACTCGAAAATGCAAATAAAAACCGTCGAATCTTACTTAACAGCTCGAAGTTGTAAATCAAGTTTAGTCATTTGATCATTGACGAGTAGAATTCGATCGATTAAGTGAATAGTTCGACAGAGAATAGCTAGACAAAGAGAAAACGAAGGATTTGTTTGAGATCAATTTATTGAAAAATGTTGTTCAACCTGCGTTTAATCGATGATAATCATGAACTGATATAATCCAATCGATTAATTTACATCGAACTTTCGGTGTAATGATCACTGTTGAATTGTTATTGCTTGATGTTGAGATACTTTGAGCAGGTTTCAAGGTATTTGTTGATTCACGAAGACGTTTCGATGAACGTAAGACATCATTTTCCGACATAAAACGTGCTTCTAAACTGAGTAAATACTTCATCACTTCTTTTTCATAGGACGTTTTCGAAAGAACATCATAGAATGGATGTGCTGACGCTTCGGTACCATTCGTTACCGGATACGAATCATCGTCATCATCATCATCATCTGTTTCGTTGTCATCAGTTTTTTTCTTTCCATTTTCATCGATGGATATTTTCGGTGTAAAATATTCTGTTGTCGAACATTGTTCAGTTGGAATTAAAGAGGATTCATTTCCGTTTGTTTGAGGAGCTGTGATGAGCATTTCGTGCAAACGTTCTTGAATGTGATCGAGATCATCATGAACATTCGAGCGTTTTATTGAATCGATTTGTTCAGATTTAATTTCATTCGTTTCATGAAGATTTTGTGTCGCTTGAAGAACCGTTGGATTTGTTGTTCGTTTGAGATTGGAAAGATTTTGTGAAGTCTTATTTTCGATGTTTAATGGGCGTGAAAACATTGGTCAAGTTTAACGTTAATAAATTGTTGATTTGATATGTTCTTCATAAACTAATATATATTTATATAAGAAAATTAAACAAACCACTAGAATTAGTTTCGAGAGAATTTAAGTTCGCGGACAAAGAACGACCAATCAAATATTCGAAATTTCTTATTGAACAAATCTTTTCAATTAATTTCTAGTTAATTATTAAACTGAGAACGATTAAAAGACTAATAATCAAATCAAGTTCAGTTCGAACATCTTTCGCTTTTTTTTGAGAACTGGCGGCATCTAGTCATTCAAGGTTTACATGTAATTCGAAACTCACAAAAATTATGAAATTTTACATTCTGCGAACATAATAATCAAGGACGCATGCTTGCCAGCAATCTGTTTAATTTAAGAGTAGGAGAAAAACTTTGACTATTAAATCATGTTTAATTTCATATATGTAAGTATACACGAAAGAAAAAAAATCATGTTTTGTTATTGTCTATTGACTTTGACTGGGAAAAAAAGTGTGATGTTGAAGGATAAATAAAGAGAGAATATTTAACTTTATTTATTCTGTTGTTAACAACAGAACAACAACGATAAATACATTTTGTCAGCCATGTGCTCGTAGTTTAACGTAAAAGAAATGCAACAAAAAAGAAACAGAATGGGACTTTTTTTTTGGATATATTTTATATTTATTGTTGTTTTAGAAAAAAAAAAGAACTCACGACTGAAAATAAAAGCATAAAATTTCTTCTGAATTATGAGTGATTCATCATCCAATTCCGCTACTAATATGGTTAACTTATATAGTAAGCGATTGAAAGAAGTGAATTTTAACGAGAAATTAACAAATTTTCGTGCCAAACTCGATCAATGGCAAAAAGAATCTCATCGATTAATCGATGAATATTATCAACGAAAATTAAATGAATTTCAAACGAATTGCAATGAGCAATATTCGAAAATTCAAACAGAAATCCTTCAATTACAAGATGAACCCGAAAATACTGATCAACGAACAGCAAGGATAACTTCTCTTGACAATCAACTCAATGATCTCGAACAAACTTCATTCGAAGTTCATCTACGATCATTAATCATACCGGAAAATTCAATAACAATTCAAAAAGAATTTCATTTACCACAAATACCGAATAATTACTCGAAAATTCCCTATACAGCTACGAGTTCATCGGCTATTGCAAGTAATCACGAATATTTACTCATGCATCAAGATCCGTATGTTTTATATCTCGATCAAGATTTTAAAATAGTTAAACAACTATTTTGGCCATATGGTTGGATTCGTGATATGTGCTGGTCGACAACATTAAATTCATTTATTCTAATAACTGATAATCAGATTTATTTTATCAATAATCAATTCGAAATCAATCCAGCCAGTAAACAAGATATTCAACAAATTTGGTTTTCTTGTACTTGTTCGAATGAGTTTCTTTTCCTATCGACGTGTCAATGGGGCTCATTAATCTATCAATTCAAACTTGAATCATCACTTAATCTAATTCAACAATGGAAACCACCATTAACTTGCCAAGATTACGAAGGCATCAATGATATTCAATGTAATCAAGAAAATCTTGCTTTAATGATCAAAAATCCTCGTGAACATACAAAACGTATTGAATTAAAATCTTTCAAAACATTTTCAACACTTTGGTCGCTTCAATTAAGTATCGGTCCGAATATTCGTTTGTTTACTTGTTGTTCAATAAATACAAACGAATGGTTAGTTGTCGATGGAACTAATTGTCGTATTTATCAAATAAGCAAAGATGGTCAGTTCAAGAATAATATCGCCTGTCCAGCTGTACCTTATCGAGCAAATCTATTTGCTTCGAATATTTTAGCGATTTCAGTCGAGAATGATTTGAATTTATATCGAATTGCGGTTTAATTCCAATGTTTTCTTTAATCAAGACATTTTTAGAATATTTTTCTTGCCTAATCATCGCATCATTATATAGGAATGACTTTCAGACGACAGCCGTTCTTTTCTTTTTCTCTTCATTCTTCCTTTTTGCTTGTTTTTTTTTCTTGATATTCTTCGAAAAACAAAGTACGTCAATCTGTCAATTTTTTCGATGGACAAAGATAAAATATAAGACTTTTAATTTATGGTAAGTTACTACTAAAATGTTTAACATTGTTAACATGTAATTTTAAGAGAGATTTCTCTTTTTTGTTGAGGAGTTGAGAATTTGCATTTTTTTTCATTATTGAACTTGTTCTCATTTTTGAGGTTTTTCGATGACATCATTGAGAGAAAATGCAAAGTCAAGGTCATAATCTTATATAAAATCACATTGACATTGTGTGCATCAAAGTCATAAGTGACACTTGTATTTTCGATCGTAAAATTCTACCGAACATCTTTGAATTTAGTGTATATAACAAGTTACTCGACTCGTAAATGTCTTGTAAAGCGGTGAGAGCGACAGTAGAAAGAAAGAAAAAACGAGGCTTGTATATTGGTTCCTTATTTTTTCTTCTTCCTCGACAAAAAATATTTTAAAAAGTAAAATTAAAAAATTGGTGGAACCAGTGTAAGACGACAATTGGAATGCGTGTACTTCATAGACAGTAAGATTGCATGATTTGTTACGCGCTTTTTTTTTCTCTCTTGTCAATTGAATTACATCATGTCGTTCATCCTAATTTCCGCTTGTTAGTCTTAATTTTATTACTATTTATTCTTGAAATAGTTCTTTATTTGCATAGTCAATTGATTTTTATCTATAAAGTAAAAAAAAAACGACGAAAAAAAATCAAATGACTTCATCAACCAATTTAACAACAGATTCGATATTATGTAAGAATAATTGTGGTTTCTTTGGAAATCTTGTTTTCGATGGATATTGTTCTCAATGTTATTCCGAACAGCAACCTGTCTCGCCACATACAAACGACAAGAATAAACAACAAGATAAACCTGTCATCGAACCCGAAAATCTCTCACTATCGAATCAATCAAAGGCAGCAATCAAACATTTTCCATCGACAAAGAAAGCTCGATGTCCAAATTGTAAAAAATTCATGGGTATTTTACAATATCCATGTGCATGTGGCGGATATTTCTGTTCGAATTGTCGATATTCGAATGAACATCAATGTCCAATCGATTACAAAGCTATTGGCAAACAGATTTTAGCTAAAAATAATCCGCAAGTTATCGCCGATCGTGTTCACAATCGACAATAATTATTCGATCCAGGTATTCAAATAAGAAAGAAAAACACAACATCTACTAAATGACAAACGAAGACGAATTATTCATTCATTAATAATTATTATTATTGAAGAAACTTTAGAGGTTTTTCTTTCTCTCTTTCTTTCTCTTTTTCGGCGTATCAATCGAAACAACAAAAGTGTCGAATCAAACAACAAAAAAAGTTGTTAAGCAGAGAGAAAAAAGAAAACGTGTATGTAGAAGAATGTCCTTATAGAGAGAATATCATGAGAAAAGTGTCCGAATGACTTGAGCGAAGAAAGAAAATAAATCCCAATACAGAATGATCGAATCGAACGTCTTTTATCTGTGTCACATAACCAAAAAAAACACACACACACACAAACACATTCAATGAAAGGGGGAACTTATATTTAAAACAAAAAAAAAAAAATTTTCTTTTGTTCGTATTTTACACCTATACGTTACTGCGTGCACACAGTCCGATATATGATAGTGTTAAAAATATGAAAAAAAAGATGATGGACTGATCGTGCCATGTGGTATAACAATGGCAAAATTGACGAGCAATACACATCGAAAGAAAAAAAAAGAATAGAATCGGTTTTAGTCTGTCTGTCTTTCTTTTACTTTCTTGCGTTTCTTTTCCTTTTCTTTGTTGTTATTGCCACTACTATTCGCGCGTATCCTTACTCCCTCTCTCTATCTGCCTTACAGCTGCATATGTCTATCCGTTTTGATGCATCTTCAAATTATCTTTTTCTTCTGTGCTTTTTTTTTCTATTTCATATCCTGAAGATATTTGCTGAACTGTCTCCTTCTATTTTGTTTTACTATTGCCAATATATGACGAGACGAACAATATTATACATCATCGATAGATGTATATATATATACGTATGTACATAGAACTAAAAGAAAGAAAACAAACGTTAATCTATCAATCATTCAAAATTTACAAGATGAGTTAAAACGAACAACTCGTCTATCAATCAACTTATTCGATGAATTTTCGTTTTTGTTATTTTTTTTAATAATATTTCTTCGTCTTCTTCAGATTGATCAGTAATGAAATAAAACAAAATCGAGAAGAATGAGTACAAGTACAAGTGAACATTCATCATCAGCAACTAAAACAACACACACAACGATTGAACAATCAACCGATGATCTAACGAGTTTAGTTGATGGTCGAAATAAACCATTGGTTGTTATTCTTGCAGTAACACTTCCTACATTAGCTTTTATTGGTATTATAATTCTATTATTTACATGCTATCGACGAAGACATGCAACACTTTGGTTGAAAAAAATTGGTCAGTTTAATTTGTTGATTTCGAATCGTTGATGTTTTTTTTATTTTTATTTTTGTAGAACATTCGAATCGATTGCAAGCCATTGTTGTCAATCTGTCTTCGGCGGCAACTCAATTAGAGTATGTCGCATTTTTGCTCTCTCTCGCTTTCTCTTTATGATTCAATTTCGAATGTTATATTATTTTGCTTTTGAAGATATCCAGAAAAGAAAACACGCCTTTCTCATCGACGATTTTCACAACCACGAACAGAAACAATTGTTTATAATCGTCTGGTAGATAATATAAAAAAAATTCATAATTTATCAATGAATGACATTGACATTTTCTCTTTTAATTAGAGTACTCCACCGACACCAGTAGCTATTAATTCACATACTGATTTGAAACAATTGACTGACAATAGAAAAGCTCATTTTGAAGGCAAGAAAATCGATTTGAAATCGAAAATAATAATCATAGACATTTATTCTAATAGGCATAACGAATGCAGCGTTTGATGAATATCTTGTTAAAAATGAACAACAACCTGTCCTACGAACAAAACTACAGCAATCATCGACAAATGGACAACGTATAGCATCAGTAAAACTAATAAATCATTTGTCTATATATTCAATTCAATGTACATTTATTTATCAATTAGATTCATACAGATTTTCCAATTTCTCTTCAAGCACCTGTTCGTACAATAACATCAACTCTTGTCGACACCATAGCCATACATCGTCTTTCTCTAATTATTGATGCGAACAATACATCATCTTCATTAGAAACAACGACGACAACTAATAATCATCATCCATGTATTCAGAGTAGACATTCAGGTACATCATCATCCTACTCAAATAATTCTCAAACGGTGCTTCTATTTTCTCAGAGAACTGAATTGTGATTATTTTTCTTTTCTTCGAATTTAATTTAATTTAATTTTTCTCCTCCTTCTGACGTCTTTTGTTTCATATTTCCAAAAGAAAAAAAAAGTAAATTAAATATTTCACATATGTTTATACATACGAATCAACCTCAACATGTTATAATATCGATGAAAATTGTTTGTCAATGTTTTCAATCTCGAGTCCTCTTTTTTTTATTTCTTTTACTGTTAAGGGATCTACTAATAAACAAATATGGGGGATATTGCAAAAGATGTGTAAACAAAGAGAGAAAAAAAACAAACGAAAAGAAAAACAATAGTGAAATCAAATGATGACAAATGTACACAAATACAAAAAAACAAACAAACGAGAGACGAAAATAAACCAAAATGTATTTTGCACACATAAGAAAAGAAAACACACGACACGCATGAAATGAGAAAGAAAGAGAGAGAGAAGGAAAAATAATCGTAATAATTCTCATACAGTCCTTTTCCGTAAAGTTAGTGAATTCAATAAATCGCACTGTTCTTTTTATTCAGTGTATTTAGATAATTATATTTATATTTCTATGTATAATGGTGATGGCTCATCGTCACCGGTCGAGGAACAAAACAATATTTGACGTAATATGAATAAAAAGGAATATGAAGGAAGACTTTATTTAGTTCAAATTGTTCATCAGGATGTTGAATAGGTTGTTGAACTGTCATCGTCGTCATCTTCTTCGAATAGAACACCAGGCTGATGACGACGTTGATGAAGCTAAACGAAGAGAAAGAAAAACAAAACGCATTTGTTTAGTTATGTTTTCTTTTTCGATTCAATTCGAAATTTCTACTTTTTGAAATTGACAATCGGAAAATAAATCATGTAGAAAACGTTGTGCTGACACTCGGACACTGCTTAATGTTAAAATATAACATATTTCCGAATATAAACAAATATTATTAAATATTTGCGGTCGACTTTCTTTCCAACTAAAAAACAAAACGAAAACGTCAATTGAATGTTTTCGAAATTGAAAAACACAAACCTAAGAAGTTTCTTTTCGATTTCATCTGCATGTATCGCAGCTATGAGACGGCTAGCTAACGCTTTGACATCGACAAAATCCGTTTGCATGGTTATATGTGGATTTTCATGTGGAATAAGATTGGTTGAATTCGTTACACACATCATGCAAACATTGAATACGGGCGTAGTCGGTGGTTGACTCGGTGGAACGACAATATTTTGATCTTGGCTTGTGGTTACAGCTGGCGATGAGGGTGTAAATTCTATTGAATGACATTGTTTTTTTCGAAAATCAGAATGAAATTATTTCGAAATTGATCCTACCGCCGGAACTGTTCGATGCACCGGTAGCACTTCGTGTTCGTAGGAGATCGGCATTTGTATTTCCACGAGAACGAGAACGAACAAGATCCGACCAAGTTTCGTAGTTTAAATTGTAACCATCGGATATCTACAAATGAATATTCAACACAAAAGAAAATATTCGAGATAATTCTACCTCAACAACTTGACGAATATCCACGGGCACGGCTAAACCACGATAGACAGTGCCATCGTCTTCGTCTGCATCATCTAAATCCCGTTGTTCAGACGAATATTTTCTACCAAAAAAAAAAAATTCATCGAAAAACAATAATTCGAATCGAGCAAATCGTTTACCCATCTTCGGTAAGAAATTTGTCGAGTTGTTGATCATGTAATCCGTGTGATTCATAGATTTTCTTGTAGAATTTCGGTGTCGATCGATGAAATGGCACAAGCAATTCATCGTTATGATGTGCTTTCGGTGTTTCATCGAGATTCGAATCATTTTGATTGCTATTCGCCAATTGTGCGTACGTTGCATGACTGATTTTCTGCACGCGTCGTGCGTATTCATAACCGGCTGCATCGAGTTTGAGAAGAAAATTGCAACGTAATAAACGCGAACGATAGAGTTCATCGGTTGCCGAGGGTTCCGATGCGCCGCCATGACCCGGTGCTGGCGCGCGTAATGCTTGAATGACTTCAGGAACCTTTTGTAGTTGTTTTGATTGACGTAATGCGTTTGATTGATGTGCAGATTTTGAACGTGGACGAAAACGTTCGAGTGGGAGACTGTCGGTTGCTGATTGTGTGGCTGCTAATTGAGATTGTTGATGCGAAATATGAGTGCCGTAGGTTGGCGAACGAGAATATTCGACATCGGAATACGAGCTTGTTGCTCCACTGGCGATGCCCGAATCACGAGTTACTATTGCATTTGCTAGTTCTTTTGATATACTCGAACAACGACGAATGGGAACGCCGACGGATAGAGGAGCACCGCCTGGTTCGAGAAGATCTTGAAATGTAACCATAGCGATGGTATTTGTTGGAGTTGCGATGCCAGTTTCTTCGGGTATCGAAACTGAAATTGAAATGATGAGAAGATTTTATCGAGAGAAAACAAAAAAACAATTTACCTGTTCGAACATCGGCTTTGTCATTGGCATTGAGAAGAATCGTTGATGGCATGGTTAATGATCGTCTTGATTTCACATCGGCTCCGTTCGAATCTTGTTGACAAGTTAATCGATTTGTTGACGTAATGAGATCGGCAGATTTTTGATCGGATAAGTCCTGTTTATTTGAATTCTCGATTGGATTTTTCGTTTCTATTGATACCGGTGGTGTGATTTGTAGTGAAATGTTTTTACCGGATGATGAGCCTGAACATTTCGAAATGCGTCGTTCAGATGTTAGGAAATTATCCGTATTGGATACAGATGGTGGAATCGAATGCGAACGAATGCGATATGTTTCCCAACCGAAATCTCTTAGGGACACTGACCCATACGGAGTTTGAGCAACTAAACTCAGTGCGTAGAATGCCGTACTAAAACGAAAACAAATTCGATTAAGTTGTTGTTTGTTTGTTTTTTGAAATTATTTTACCCTCGAACAGATAGATTTTGACATTCTTCAGCAAATCTTAGAAAATCAGGTAGCAAATCTTTCTCCATAAACCATCGGTAACCATAATCTGTACTCGCCATATTCGCTAGAGCCCAGAGTGCTTCTTTAATTACTCGTGTTTCATTGACATTGATACAATTCGTTCGATGTTGTTTCAATTCAGTTGCATATTTTTCTAATCGAGATTCCGAACGTAATAGAACAAAACCATCATAATGCAAACACAATTGTCGATAGATATGCGATGAAACATGAACAAATGCGCGAGGTTTTCGTATTCGATTTGTTGTTGATGTTGTTTTACGTCGTTCGAAATAATCATCGGTTAATAATGTTCCACCAGAATAGGCTGCGAATAATTTCGTTTCAATAAATGTCACATATTGAGCATTGAATGTTGAATCCCAATAGGCAAGTTCTTCACGTATCATGGCGATATGTTTTTCATCGTGTTGAACTTGATGAAATGATAGTGAACTTATACGTGCTGCAGCTAAATGATAAATATGCGATAGATAAGAATTGCCGTTTTTAATTAATGAAAATGTTTGCCATTGTTTATAAAATAAATTGACTAATCTCTAGAAGAATTTGCAAATTTCGATAGATTAAAAATACAAAATTCAAAGAGAAATAAAAAAAAACGAACTCGATCTTCGAGTGCTTCGTCAAGAACTGCGGCTGTTTCGAGTAGAACAGCTTGATTTGTATCATGTAATTGAGCTGTTAGAAAGCTTAGACCCCAACTGCTGAATGCAACTGGATTAGCTCGAAGAAGAACACGCAGGAGACTTGTACTGTACAAACGAAGAGCCTAGACAAAAAAATCGAACGAAATTTTTTCATCAATCAATCGACTCTTATTCAATTACAGTGCACGATGATTTCAATGCTTGCATTAGATAGGCTCGACAAGGTCCTTCATAATAATAATTAAATGATGATAATGCAACAATCGCTGATGTTGCAAATTCATCGTCCATTTTTAACATTTCAGATAATCTAAATCAAAATCAAATTCAGTTAATTATAAGTCTAATCTTTTCTCTTTTGTTTTTTGTTTCTAACCGAGTGAAAATATCGCTTTCAATCAAAGCTTGTGTACCAATCGATGATTTACTTAATCGACCAAGAAATAAATAATAATAGACACTATTTTTTGTTAATAAATCATGTTCGTTTATATATGCTCGACTAGTTCCTTCTTTAACAGCTGTTATTGACTAAAAATCAATTGAATTATCATTTTTTTCGTTTCTAAAATCTTCAAATTTACTTGTTGCAATGAACTACTGATATTTCTCAGCAATGTTCGAGCGATATTACTGGCTGTTATCTTAAAACAACAAGATTCTGATTGCAGTCGATGAGAAAATATTCTCATACTTTGATATAATTTGTTGTTGGTTGAAATGGAAATACTAAGAGATCAGCAAAAGCTAATAGAGCTCGACAGGTAACATTTGATAATGAACTCGTTAGAGAAATATCATTGAAGCCACCGCTTTGTTCGGGTTTGAAAAAATCACATAATTTATTTAAAAACCTAAATACAAATCAATTGATTTCATTCTATTCTCGAAATCAAAATCGAATTATTCGACAAAATAGAAAAAAAACGATAAAGCTATGAGCACCAATCTAATTTAGCATCTTACAAATTTCCATTTTCTCAATATAAATATATCTGTACGGTACAATTGTTGTTCTCGTTTCTATAAACAACAATCAAAGTAAACTCACTCGCAAATGTCGCCTTGAGCTTGATTGGCTTGTCGTGGAAAATCCTATGCAAACCAAATATGCTTCCAGCTAGCTTCTTGTCATCATTGTCTTACTTTCAATAGCGCTAAAATCAAGTCCCAATTCCATTTTTTATAATTATTCACTTGTAGAACGTTGGTATCTCGAACATTGGTATCGAATTTCTCAGTGACGGGCTAAAATAAACAAATTCAATCATTTAAATTCAACATTCAACTAGCAAATCTTGTGAACAAAACAACGACATTCATGCACAACAAACATATGACACTGCCTAACAGATTGAATTCACGAGAATAGTAAGAAATAGACATTCACCCATGCACAGTTAATATTAATAGACGAGTTGGTTTTTTTTTTGGTTCGAAAAGAGTCGAGTGCAAAGAGAGAATGATTGATATGGACACATGGAAACGCACGCACGCACACACACATTCACAAATCACAAAACAAACCACACTTGTTCCTGCTCTAGTTTTTTTTTCTTTACATTTAACGTCCGAAATGGAGTGGCAAATGACCATTTCATAAATGATGGCTAGAGAAAATAGAAAGACAGAATAAGATCACGCGATAATCTTTTGTCTTTTTTCGTCTCGAACTCCTTCAATCATCGAACAAATGTACTTACAGATTCGTCCATAACCGAAACAGATGTTCGACGATTACTAGAATCTGTGCCGATAATTTGTGGTAATGTATAATAATCAGCTAAATGTTGAGCATGATAAAGCAATTGAGACAATTGAAATGAATATGTATAACGTGTTCGTTGTTTAAATTCAAAAAATGCATTTATATTTAACATTGCTTCTTTGGCAAAACTAAATGAAACAAAACAATTATTTGGATATTTCAATCGAATTTGTAAGACGAAATACCTTCGTTTGATACTGTCATCATCAGCTATAGCTACATCCATTAATAATGGTAATAAAAGAAAACTTTGTTCTTCGGGTAAATACTCATTACACTTAGAAAAAGAAAAGCAAAAAACAATAGTTTCACTTTTGATTTGAATGAATATTTTCTATTTACAAGCCAAATGAAATTAGCTAAAAGAAGTGTTGCTCGAATGGATAATATTGTGTTATCACTTGTACCTAGTTCACTAATTGCCTGAGAGAGAAAGAGCAAACAAAACAAAAGACAGATATCCATAATGCAGACGAGAAGAATCGATCGATTGTTACCTCGATTAAGCCGGCATCAATCAAGGTAAGAAGCATTAATGCCATATGACTATCAAGCAAATTCGGTCTGAATATAAAGAAAAGAATTCAAGCAACTAAAGATCTAACTGATTCATAAATGTCTTTGATTACCTTGTATAAGATAAACGTGGCAATTTAGCAGCACCTTCACTAGCTACATATGAAAAACCTTCTTCGATACTCGTTAAATTCCATGTAGGATCTAGAAAAATTCGAAATCAACGAAATCAATATCGTTCGCACATCGAATATTTACACATTGATTTCAATGCAGCATCGTAACTATCACAGACAACGGGAATTTCGAGATGAAGTAGATCGTAGAATAGATCGAGAATCGTCATCTACGAATAATTTCAATTGTGAATATTGATTTGAACGAAAAGAAAAAAAAACATCGAAATTACTTTGATTGATTCAGACTGAACAAGTAAACAATTAACAAGTAAACGTATTGAAGAATTTCTCGTTTGACAAAACGCAGTAAAACCTAAACGAAAGCCAGATGCAATCAAAATTGATTGAGTAAATAACTGTTTTACCAATCCAACTATGTAAAATTGTTTTCAATGCAGATGCACAAGCTTTCAATGTTTTCAGTTTATCTGCTTCTTTAACAAACAAACGTTCGATTCTAAAACAAAATAAACAAACATCGAATTTTGTCGTGAGAGAAGTTTTGACAAATCATACACAGCTGGTGTCATTCCACGACGATCTCCTGTTTTCAATGAACCTTTCTCACATAATGAAAAGATTGCTACTAATTGCTAAAAACAAAACAAAGATGATGGAAAGAAAAAACTAAGTTTGATAGACATACACTGAACATATTTCCAATGAGTTCATGTCGATCACGCATTCCTTCGTCGACAAGTATCCAAGCCGGACCACTTGGATCAACCGAATCAATAATAGTCGGTTCACTATTATCATTGATTGTGAAACGATCGACTGCATGTAATAACGCGTAAAGTACACTATCGCAAAGTTCTTCTTGTTCATAATCGACTATAAATTTTAACATCGTATTTATAGCGTTACATTCATGTAACACTTGAGGATTTCGTAGAGCTAAATTTATCAATCAAAATAAGAATACGAATTGTTGTAAGAAAATAAATATTGACCTATTTCACAGAGCAATTCTAAACATAATTTGACCATTTGATCAGATCGAATGATTGCCGTTGTATTGGCTGTACGAGGTAGTAAAGTTATTTGACTTGATAAGACAATAGCATCGAGAACATAGACAAATGAATGAGGTATACGTTGAGGATATAAAATAAATAAACGACGGATAAATTTGTATGCTTCTAAACGTTCGCGAGCATTTCTCAGATCGATTGTTAGAGAACTAAGAACGAATTCATATTTTTCAAAAAAATGTCGAGAGATTTTCTCTTACCGACAAACGAGATAATCAAGACGAGATTCGAGAAATTTATCAAATATTGTTATACGATGTATTGAATAACGAAGTGCACGCAATGATGCAGCTCGAACACGTTCGATATCACTTAGTAGAAGTAGTTGAAGTCTACAATCATAACAAAACGAAGCTCATTAAAAAAAACAAAACTCTTGTTCTTCTTCGTTATTACCCGTATACAATAGATTCATCTTCATTTTCGATATTAACTGTCTTAGCAACATAAGAGGTCATATCATTGAGCAAAGTACAAAGGGGTTTCGTTTGTGCATCATAAGGTGTATGTGGAGATGATGCGGTTAAGATTTGATCGCATAAATGTAAAAAATTTGTCGCCATTCCAGACGAAATTATTTCGAAATTTTAAATTAGAATCATTATGTTTTTTTCCTTCATCTTAACTATATCTAGAAAAGAAAAGAAAATACAAAAAATATTTGGCTTGTTTATTGAATGAAAAATCACGGGTATAGGTCATTGCATATTTGTTCGTTATCTAGCTGAATTAAATATAGTCTTTTGTTTTTACTAACAAATTATCGTTACAAGTACAAAATAAAGAATTACAACAACAATAACAACATCAAAAAAAAAATCTTTTCTATATCTTCACATTATATACAAAGCTAAATTAGTAATAGAAACTTTTCGATATCGCGTTGATATTCACGTGGTCGTTCCATGGAACCAAAATGTCCTCCATCCTCGTGAAAAGCCCATAATTTGATATTTGGATATTTTGAACGTACAATTGTACGTGGAAAATAACATAATTCATGACGAAAATTAATAATAGCAACAGGTACGGATGCAGCCAATGGACCTTCGAGTAATTTCGATTCATGACCCGATTGAACAACGGCAACTTGTTCGAAATAGATACGCATTGATGATGCTATCGTTCCTGTTGTCCAATAGAGCATTACATTTGAAAGAAGTTGATCAAGTGTAAAACGATCTAAACCAGAATTTTGCGAACGATCGATATCTTCAATTGAATTACTCCATCGAGACCATTTTTCTAGGATATATGCGACTAAAAATCGAATTGAAATAAGTCACAAACAAATGAATGAATCAAATATGTACCTAAACCCATCGGTGAATCGTTCAACGCATAACCAATTGTATCTGGTCGAGTTGCTTGTAAATGAAAGTAGCCCATTTCCTGCCTAAATTCTCTATATTATATCGAACATATTCCTTCGAAAATCTTCTCTCCTACCATAAAATTTTCAAATAATCAGTTAGATCAAAACGTTTCTTCAAAAATTCCTGTTCGTCAAAATCCAATACAATCGATGGACTGATATAATGTCCTGCAATCATCTGTAGAACATGTTTCAATGCTAAATGTGGCGTTGGCAATGTAATTAAAAGTCCTTGGACTTGACTAGGATACAATTGTGCCATCGAAGTGCCAATAATCGATCCCCAATCGCCACCACAAACAACGTATGAATTGTATCCAAGACGTTGCATGAGATTTTGCATGATTCGAGCTATTTGCGAAGGACTCATGCCCGGACGGACAGGAGCATCGGAATAACCGTAGCCAGGCAATGACGGAATGATTAAATCGTAGATTCCACTCGATGATGAGTTGAGAAGACGAGCAACATCAAGATATTCAAGAAACGAACCTGGCCAACCGTGTATAAAGAGAATAGCTTGTTTCTTTTCATTTGTTTGAATAGTTTGTGTAATACGAACGAAATGTATATTTAAACCTGCGATATTTGTTTTATAATTATCGAATTTATTTAATTCTTGAACAGTTTTCTTCCAATCGAACGTGTCGAGCAAATATTCTCGAACACTCTCGGCTGTTTGACGATGAAAACCGTATGTTGATTTATTGACTTGACGATTGTCAAGAAGAATTTGTGGTTCGTAGAAACGTGTTTTACGTACACGATCTAACATATCATCGACTTGTGATCGATCGAATGGAATTTCAAATGGTTTTATGGTGAAATCTTCTTGCTCACTGGCTAGACCATTTTCCGGTCCGAAATATTTGACATCAATAGTGTAACACGGAGGACGTCGAGCTTCGAATAATACTTTCCAACCGTAGATAACTGCAAAAATAAGAGCAACTACGGCTAAAACACGACTTAATCGTGATAAGCCCATCTGGAAAAAGAAAAACAAATGATGATTTATCTATTTTTTTGTTTGGGTTCAATGTTGTGTTTTTTTTTGTATTAAATAGAAAAAAAAATGAAACGGACAAATAACTAAATGATCTTGATAAACTACACACTGTTTGTTGGTGATTTTTTTTTAAATTTCAAAAAGATAAAGCTTATTGAACAGCACCGGATGCTGCTTTGACGGCTGCTTCTGCACAATCGATTTCAACTTGAGCTTCAGCTTTTTGTTTTTCATCTTTAGCTGATCCCAGTCGACGTTGAGCTTCGGCTAGAGCATCTTGCGCTGCCTATATATCAAAATCAAATCTGTTTTCATTTTCTCGAATTTCTTTTTTCGCGATTTTACTTTAGCATCAAGATTTTCAACAAGTGTGGCTTCTTCAGCTAATAATTGAACACTTGAATCTGGATGAACGGCAACCGAGCCGCTGCTTACTTCAAAACCAAATCAAAACAATTCAATTTCAATTCAACTTATCTCTCATTTACCGAAATATCGTTTGGTATTTCCATCATTTTCGTAGACTGAAACAACACCTGGTTTGAGTACACCAAGAATTGGCACGTGATGGGCTACAGATATCGATCATTGATCAAAATACCTCGTGTTTTTCAAAAAAAAAACATACCGAGAATACCCATATTACCACTCATCGTTGGAACATCGATTTGTCGTACATTTTTTGCTTGATTATAAAAAACCTGAATGAATATTAATCAATAAAAAAAAGTCAAATCTCGAATGGAAATAGTTGGCTTACTTCTGATGGCGAAGCAAATGTAAAAGCCATATCAGCAGCTGAACCAGACGCTGCTGCTGGTGTTGCTGATGTAGCTTGTGTACGAGCTGACATCAATCGAAAGAGTGAATTTCGATTTGCAGTTCGGATGAATAAACGAGCAGCAGACATAGCCATCTGAAAAGGAAGCAACAAAATAATCTAAAGACGTTTGAAATCACTTCAGTTTAATGAAAAGAGAAAACAAAAGCTTTCCTTCGTAGGTATTTTTCTTATACAAAAAAAAGAGAGAAAGAATGGACAATCGGAAGTAAGAGAGTAGGGAGAAAAGTAACTAGAACTAAAAAAAGAATTGATGAATGTGTTTCTTTTTTCTAATTAATTATTTTAAATAATTGAAAAGTCTCGGTGACCACTAAAGACAAAAAACAATAAATTTTCAATCTGAAATAAAAATTGATCTTACGCATTCATCAACACAATGGAGAAAATCTAGTAATTCTTCATTGCATGTTTCTTTTGTCCATGGTTTACTATTCACTCGATCGGTACATTGTTGTAAACGATTTTTCAGTTTTTCACATCCGTGATCATTAGCACATAGTTCTTTCAATTTTGCTAATGGATCCTAGGAAAACAACAGAGTTTATCTCAATAGAAAAACTACGATTTGCGCATACCGTATCGCCAATGCCTTTCATTTCTCGTTCAATTTGCGTATCATTGAAATGATGTTTATGTCCACCAACACCCATTGTAATCAGTTCGACAAACTTCGCTTTTTTTGATCTTCAAATGTAAAAGTAAGAGTATCAAAAACAAAAACCTCTTTGTAGAGAGCATCCATGAGAAAATTTGTTGACGCAAAAGACCTCTAATCAATCGGCCAATGAAAGTAACATCGATAGATGTCAGTCGAAATAAATAATATCTTATTTATTCTATTACTACAATGGAATTGCGTCGTAATTGTGCACAGTTACGGTGTAGCTAGAGACTGGAGGTAAATTCGAAAAAAGTCGAAAAACATGTGTTGACATGGATATGCTAATTAGTTAGAAATTACAGCAATGACGTTGTTTGGATGGATAGCTTCATGTTTTTTTTCATTCTTTCCTTTTGCAATATTTATGCACGCAGACGGTTTTCAAACACTTCATCTGTCGATTGACGTGCTCTTTTCGACGATCACATGAGTAATAGATGAAACTGAAGTTTTTCTTTTGAATAAAACTCGTATATGACTTTTCTCCTCCTCTTACGAGGATTACCTATTAAAAAAGTTTTAGAAACTGTGTTTGTCGTCTTTTCCCTTTATTATCAATATTAACTTTTATGGCTTTGCCGGATTTAAATTTATAGAGAAAAAAAGAGATATGAACTTTCGTTAGACTTTTATTTCTTTATTTTTTTCCTTTTTACTGCTATCTTTGACTATGACAGTTATTATAAAAAGATAAAAACAACACCGTTTAAATAATGAGCAAACAATGGTATTTTGCTGACTATTCGACAATTAAATAATAGAATGCATGATAAAAGAAAAAGTAAGCGATGTTGTAGCGAGTCAAAATATAATAACTGTGATGAATCGATCTTCTGACGCATGTTTCCTACGCACTACTGATGACTAAAATGAAATGGCAACCATGCAGATATAATTTTTTCTTCTTAAAAAAGCGGTTCACATAAAATTGTGATGTGCATTATTTTTCTATTTTTTCCTTGTCGAACAAGTCGTTTTATTTTAGATTTTTACAAAAAATCTCCTGACACTACTACGTTTTTAGATCATATTCTTCGATTTTCCTAGGTAAAAATGATCAATTCTAACGCAATACGTATCTCTTCAATTAGATTTTTAGTTTGCCTTTGAAAAAACAACTCATTTCACAGTGAATCAAGATCGAAATATGTCTTTTCATCAATCTCAAGGTCCCTATTCGCCTTATCCCACATCTCAACCGATGACTTTCGGGCAATATCCCACGCAAATCGGTATAGTCCTATACATTTCATTTATCACATAATTCAAAAGGAAATTTTTATCTTTTTCAATTATAGGTGATAGACAATCGCCTCCTTTTGTCGATCCAAATGCAACACACGGATACGAACAAAACCAAATGGCTTTTCAGCCACCACCTGTCGTGCCACATGCATCATTTCCAAAAGGTATTGTTACATATCGAGATAAGACTCGTCACAGTTTTCCATTGACGTAGATTTTCTCTTCGCTGATAAAGGAAATTAACATTAAATTGTATTTGAAGAAATTTTCTTTTTTTGTAATTAAACAAAAAGAAATATTTGACTTGATGGTTTCTATTTTTAAAAAGAAAGTGTATATATAACTGTGAAAACCAGTGACTAATGACACGATTTTGAATATATAAATTATCAGGGCAAATTATTAAGATAAATGATTTATTTAGATAACCTAGTGTTCGATATTTTCTTCTTATTGTTGTTAATTGAATAGATGAATCACGAAGTGGAACTGGTTGGGGTCGATTTAATGGACTTGAAAGTAAAGACATTCGTCGAGCTTTTATTCGAAAGGTTTGATTGATCTATCGAAATCAAAACACCAACAAACCTCATTTCCAAATAGGTTTATGTTATTCTCATGCTACAGTTGTTGATTACATTTGGCATTATTTCAATATTTCGTTTTACGTACGTTAGAAATTCAAAAGATTTGTTGAAATAAATGAACCTTGTTGTTTTAGTCCGGTTATTCGTACGTATGTTCGATCATCCAGTGGCCAATGGGCTTATTGGACATCTTATGCTGTTTTCTTGGTCACATATTTAGCATTGGCTTGTTGTAAAAATGTTGGACGTCGATTTCCAATGAACTTGATCTTATTAACTCTTCTAGTAATTTAACCAACTCTTCTGTAATTAAATTAAAAACAAAAAAACTCTTCCTTTTTTCCTTTTATCAGACTCTATCAATGGCATATATGGTAAAAACGTTTGAATTATTAATGGAAAAAAAACATTGTTCTCAATTTAGATGGGCATGATCTCGGCATATTACGACGTAGAATCGGTTTTCATTGCTGTTGGTATTACAGCTTTTGTCTGTTTGGGTGTGACTTTATTTTCTTTTCAAACGAAATTCGATTTTACTTCATGTTTCGGCGTTTTATTTGCCATTTCATTGGCACTAATTGGTTTTGGTTTTGTTTGTATTTTTACTTATTCACGAGTAGATTTTCAACGAGTCAACAAATTTCAATAAAATATATTGTTTTTAATCTTCATTTAGATTGTATATACAGTTTATGCCGGTCTCGGAGCTGTGGCCTTTTCGATTGTAAGCACAAACGTTTTATTTAAACAATTGAATATGAATCTCTAAATGTTCTTTCTTTTGTCTAGTTCTTAGCCGTCGACACACAATTAATCATGGGTTTGTAAATGTTCTCCAAATAACTTAAAGAAATTTGTCTGTTTTTTTTTGAAGGAGGTAAACGACATGAAATAAGCGCAGAAGATCACGTATTTGCTTCAATTATGCTCTACCTCGATATTGTCTATATCTTTATGTATATTCTCATGTTAATTGGTAAACGTGAGTAAATCAAAAGAAAAGAATACAAACAAAAACACACACAAGAAGAACATTCGTCCTTTTCGTTTTGTAAATTGTTTTATTGTTGTTGTTATTACAAAAAATTATTTTCATTTATTCGTATTTTCTTCTCGCAACCATTCTCTCTTTCTACGTTTACATATTTCACGAGTAAATCAATGTCGTTTTAGTCCTGCTTTAAAGTTATGATCTTCATTTTGTTTTATTTTGTTCTCTCAGACCGAAATAAAAACATTCCTTCGATGAAAATGTATTGATTTTGGTTAGTTTTTTGTCCCCCGACACGATCATTGTCTATGAGTGTCGAATACTGTATGTTTGTTCTTTATATTGTTTAGAAAAGAAAAAAAAAACGAAAACATAAAATGAATGTTTACAATAGATAACAAAATGAGCGAATTTTGAGTGAAAAAAAAACGAAGACAAAAAAATCTATTCTCGACGAAGTGTAGGCGAAGAAATAAAACCTGGATTAGAATATTCACGAAATCGTGAGTGTCCTGTCATGGCTGGTGTTGCATAAGATCCTTGATCGAACATATAAATTGGTTCTTCTTTTCTAAAGAACAAAAACAAAAAACGAAAAGTACAAAGTCATCAATCGAGCAGGAATATAAAATTTGAATAAAGCAAAACCCAGTTAATATATTTTTTTAGTTTGACTTCATATGAAAAATGATTCTAGATTTCATAGACAAATGCCAAAGCGTTAGTGTTTTTTTTGTTGGAATAATACCTCTACAGACTGGTTTTTAAAATTCGGATTTCCGATCTTTCACTAAACAATTAGTGAGACAAATATACGAACAAAAAGTTCGATATACTACCTTCGTTGAGATGAATGTCGACAACAGACAAAGCCAAACAACATGATTAAAACAACGAGAAGTAAAATACCAAGTGGAATTATCCAAGCAAGCTAAATTATCCGAGTAAAACTCTTTCGTTTTTTTTTATCAGAATAACAAAAAAATTCGAATACTAACATTAATTAATGAAAAAGCTGCCTTTTGCAATGGGCCAATATCAACTAAAAACAAACGGTTTGCTAATAAAAAAAAAGAAAAGAAAATTAGTTTCATTCACCTTTTGCTTCACATCGATTTCCTGCATATCCATTCAAACATTCGCAAAGAAAACCACCAACACCATTTGGTTTGCAAATACCCATGTTTAAACATAGAGTCTTATTTTCACAAATATCATTTGTTCGAATTATTTGTGCGAGTGTACTCGTTGGTGGAGTCGTTGAAAGTTGAGTTGTAACATGATCTTCACATCGTACGCCAGCAAAACCTATCGGACAAACGCAAACGAAACCGCCAATCGACGTTTCTGAACATGTACCACCATTGAAACATGGTAGAATTGCACATGCACTTGGTGGAGTCGTTGTACGCAGAGCTAAAAGCGACGAAAATATTGTCTTTGAATTTTTTCGAAAATAACAAAGAGAACCTCGTTCACAACTTGAACCCGCATAATCCGACGTGCATAAACATTGAAAATAACCGAATTCACTATTTCGTTGACATGTTCCATTGTGACGACAACGTTGTATTGGACATGGCAATTCGATTTCACAACGTGAACCCGTATATGCTTCTGTACAAGCACATTTATACGGTTGAGACGAAGATAATGATGCTGTTAGAGCAGGAGATGACGTGCACGTTCCATGATGAAAACAAGCTGTTGAACTACTCAAGCACGGATCAAGCCAGAATTCTATTCACAAGATTAAACTAACGTGTGTTTGTTTTCTTTCTTTCTCAAGATAAATCTAACCTTCATGACATGTCGGTCCGGTTCGATCCGGTGGACATGCACAATAACTTCCTGTTTCAGTTGGAATACATGTTGCTGATGAATGACATTTTGTCTCTGTTGAACACGTATCAATCAATGTACAACGTGAACCCGTGTACGGTTGCAAACAACGACAATAAGAATTTTGATTTAATGCATTGTAGCAAATGCCTCGACCATTACAAATCGAACCAGGACAATATTTCGAGATATTACAATAGGGTTCTAACAATTGATTGTCATTGCATAAACAAACGAAACCATCTTGAATATTTAAACAAACTGAATCAGGATTTGGACATGGATTTGAATAGCATGGACCCAAAATAACTTCACAATGTCGACCCATATAACCAGGTATGCAACGACATTCCATTTGACCAATGGAACTTATAAAACACGAGCCACCATTTAAACAATAGCCTGCATAACATTGATTGGATCGATCACGTGACTGAATTTGACAATTTCGTCCAGCAAAACCCGGTCGACAATGGCAAATATAATCATTTGTGCCATTACGTTGTTCGCATTGACCTTGATTGAGACATGGCGATTGTAGACAAGCATTTATTGGTTCACATTGACCGATTGAATAGGGTTTGTCTTTGTCAATTGTCCATGTATAACCATCCATGCAAGCACAACGACGTTCAGGAAAACAAATTAAACCAAGCGACAGATCGCAATCACTTTGCCGAACACAAGCACTATGAAATGATCCATACCGATTGATCGTTGGAACGATACCTAAGAGAGAAAAAAAATCAATCAAATAATTTTGCTTTTGTTCGTTTTTTGTAAAAACTTTTTTACTTTGACAATTTTTTCCAGTATGAACTTGATCACATACACATTTATATGAATAATTATTGATACGATAGCAAGTACTATTTCTTTAAAATAAAAAAAGTATACGCATTATTTTTTGAATTGAAATACTAGTGATATTTCACGTACCCAATACAAGGATTTTCTTGACATGGATCAATCTTTTCACATTGAGCTCCAATACGATTTGCTGGACATTTACAGATGAATCGTGATTCATTTCTTTCGCAAGTTCCACCCATGTAACATGGTTGAGATGCGCATGGTGATATATTTTCGCAGAATTTTCCATAAAATCTCGATTCATCACAACGGCATATTGCTGTTGAATTATCTTCTTTAATTATACAACGACCACCATGTTGACATGAACAAGATAATTGACAACGATCACCATATCGATTCGGCGGACATTTACATGTTAATGTTGTGATTTTCGATTCATCACATATGGCATCTGATGTTGAACATGTATCCGAACGACATTGACAAGCAAAAGAACCATTTTCAGGAAATGACAAACAATGACCATTCGAACAAACATTTGCCGAACGACATGGGTCAGCTAAGAACAAATTTAGAATTTATCGAATCATTCAATTCTACTTACGATGTTCACAATGAATGCCAATACGATCTGATGGACATCTGCATTGATAAGAACCATTCATAGGTGATAATATATTTGGTACACAAGTTCCACCATAACCACAAGGATTATTTAAACAAATAGATGATGAATCTGTACGATCTCCTGATAACATGTGAAAGAAAAGAAATACAGCTTGACTTTTTTTCGTCTTCTATATCAATCAAATACTCACGAAGACTTCGTCCTAATGTATTATTTATAGCGTAGATTGAACTACAAAGATCACCACCACATGTTTCATTCGAACGTCCTGAACATGTCCATGAACAACATGCAGATACATTTGCTATTATATCTCTCGTTTTCGATAGTATCAATTCATTACCACAATAACATTCCGATCTAATATTAGAAATATCCTTTAGTGATTACACAATTCAATCGTATCGATTCGTAATTACCGAAATTGTAAACCAGCAAATCGAAAATCATGTTCAGTACAGTAGTTAATACAAAGAGCAATGCTCATTGATGATGATGTCAACGGCTTAATCAAGCCATTTAACATACGTCGTTGACGACTATCTTTAAAACATCCAGCATAATTCACTTGAGGCTTTATCGCATTAACACCGAGAAATCCTGCAATTAAAATTCATTTACTCGGTTACATCGATTTAAAACAAATTATCTCTGGTCAAGAGAACACAGACAGACCTATATCCGCATTCGTTTTTTTTTCTATCGGTTTTAGCACCATACGCATATGTGCATCAATTGCATCATCAATCTTTGTCTCTTATTCTATAATTCGTGAGTAAAGTTCATTGAAGTTACACTGGTCTCTTTATGCAAGTGGCGGATTCTTCTTTTTTTCTTACTACTTGGCTCTTATTTTGTACATATAGATCATGACAAAAGGAAGAAACATGTCCAGTTGTATGTATATACGTATGTGATTCAGTAAACGTCATTCTCTTTCTTCTTGGTCCCTGCTCATACAAAGGTTATCCGCACTGATCAAGATAATGTGCGTGTTAAGCAACTACAAACAAAACATGTACAACAAAAAAGAAAACGAAAACGACATGTTAATACGTCGGGACCACGCCTATGCATGTTTACTGTTTCCAAAGAGTATTTCTAATTATGATATTCATGTCTAATACTCATTAGTATTTAGTCAAACGAAATCAAAAAGGCGGAGAAAATAAACAAAAAATATTGAAATATAGATTTTCATACATCCGTTTACATTTCGCTCAATGTTTGTCGCGATCAAAAAGACTTCAAAGTAAATGCAACAAGGATTACAATCAAAGATGTTTCTCACAGAACTAATCATCTATCGAGTTTTTCTTAACTATTGAAAAACGCAAAAGCAAAGAAACAAACGTCGAGTAACTTACCTTCGAAAACGACGACAGTTACGAATAGAATTTTGAGAGTATTACTTGAAATCCAAGACATTTTTAACCAAGAATCCAATTGACAACAACAGTAACTGTGAACCTTGCTTTATAACAATATATCATAAACTAGCTTATATTTCTCTTCAAAAAGAGGAAGGACGCATTGTGACAATATTCATTCTCTTTTATGCTTTCACTTTTATCATATATTCTCTATCTCTTTTTCTCTTTCTCTCTTTTCTCTCTCTCTCTCTCGCTCTGTATCAATGATTGAATAGATCGATGATTAGTGTTTCCTCCGCCTTCTTTCGCTAAGCCAAATAATGCTCAATGCTTTCTCTCTCTCCTCTCTTCTTCTTCCTCATTCAAGCCATGATGAAAGGTGAACGAATTTTTATGCGCTTTGTTAATAAAGTTCTCTCATAGTGAACGATGAAAGAATTATTCTGAATATTAATTATTGATATCATTGAACGTAACCTTTCCAGTGAATCAAATTCAATCCACACTCGTTTTTTTTTATTTAAAATAAAAATAAAACATGAAGAACATCAAACAAAATGACGCGAACTAATCATTGAAACTGAAGTTTTGTTTGTATTATCGATTGAATGAATGATTTCATGAACTTGTTCAATACAGATTGTTCCAAAGATCTCTTCAGGATTTTGATTTTGAAAATAGACTTGATTGATAATGGCTAATTGAAGTTGATCTTCTGTAAAAATCAAACAAATATTCACGAATAACAAGAGAAACAATAGATAATTACTGTTTGCCCACGAAGGAATCGTTTTCTTTCGACGACGAACAGTTGCCAAATGAGGATTTTCGAGTTCATCTTCATGTAAAATAGTCATATCGTAATTGTTGATTGTTTTCGATTTGTGACTTGATCTGAAGACAAAATGTTTTCGTTTCAAAGTAAAACACACGAACAAAGTGTTTTGAGCGTACCGTCTTTTCGATTTCATCTGTGATTGTGTTGAATTTTGTTTAATCGAAGTACGTTTTTTAAAAAAACGACGGCAAAGAATTGATTTTATTGATGAAAAAGTTGAAGATTCAGCTGGAACATGACACTAAAATTAGCAATAAGAAACAAAAAAAAATTCCAATGTGAAATCGAAATCGTACTGAATTTCGTAAACGAGTTATCAATGGCATTGTGATGATTCAATGAAAACAATACGTATGCAAGTGTATTTATTTCGAAGAATTGATCGATTAATTAAAATTGGCCCGTTGAATAAAAGAGAATCAATTTTCTGTTGAGTTAATTGATTGCTATTGATATCGATTTAACATCAAACGAAATAACAACGAAATGGAAGTCAAGGACATCTATTTGTAAATATTATACACAAAAAATTTACTAATCAAAAGTATAAACAAATCGTTGTGCGTCAAAGATTATAATCGTAGTAAAATAAACAAAACAATGACATCAAATGATCAATGTGGTTTAATTGGAATTGCCTATCTTCCACATGGAACAATGCTTCTCGATCCAGATCGAGGAGATCTTCCAATTCTTGCCAAATCTCTTCATTCGACTTGTATGCAAATAAGTACGCAAATAGCTGAACTCAATCCCGATCTACTTCTTTTATTAACGCCTCATGGTCTCAATGTTCATCATTCGATTAATATTTATCAACCAGGTATTTCAAATTGTTATGCAAATGGAAATGCTCAATGGAATGGACAATGGACTGACTATAGTGTCGATGTTGATTTAGATAGCGAAGCAAGCAAAGAACTTTATTTATATTTAAAAGAAAGATTATCAAATGTTCAAGGAATGTTATCATTCGCTGGTCTAAGTACACCGTTGCGATGGGGTGAAGTTGTACCATTGTATTTTGCTTTACATGAATTAGCTCGACGAAATCAAAATGTTAAAAACAATGAATTGAAACAGATTTCAATGCGATCGAAACCTAAAGTAGTTATTATTGCACAGCCAGGTAGAGGTGTAACAAGTACGGTAGAATACATCGTTATTCGACTTGATTGACTGATTCGATACGTTTTAGCTGAAGAAAAAGAACGATTTTATGAAGAACAACAACCTAACCTTATCAAATTCGGTCAATCGATTCGATCTTGGTGTGATCAATCATCGAAACGAATTCTTCTTGTTATCAGTGGTGATCAAGCACATACACATGCATGGTCCTCACAATTACCACAACTTTATCAACCAGATCCATCCTGTTTCTCAAGATTTCCACAAAGTGGTACTGAACAGGCCGATTTATTCGATGAAATGATTCAAAATTGGTTAACTGGAAAACGTTCGCAATCGAACAATAATCTCTATCAACTCGATGAAGATTTACTAGTTAATCAAGCAGGAAAAATCGAGAAACAAGCAATTAGTTGTGGTTATGCTGGATCATTGACATTACAAGGTGTTATGAAAAATGATTTCATTCAAAATCGAATCGAACACTCATCTCAACCGATTGATTCATCGGCTCATTGGATATTAACAAATTTTAGTGCTTGTTGTCCAACGTATTACGGAATGTTAGCTGCACTATTCCTAAGAAACAATAAATAACCTTCGAAAATTATAGAACCATTTTCGCTCGTTGTTTTTTTGTCCTCATTGAAGTACATGATTGTGTCGAGAAGTTTGAAATAAAATGCGTAGTACTATCGAATCCTACACAACAAAACAAAAAATACATTGTTCTCTCCCTGCCTTTCTATCGAGATCCTTGAGCAGTACTCAAGCATATACAATCGATCCTTGTACTGTCATTGTCAGTTTTCTTTTCTCTTCATAGGATAATATCCACCTCAGGTGTCAAAAAGAAAACCTGATTTTATAGTTGATAGCCTTGATTTCGCTTGTTTATCGTCTTGAATTTGTATATATATCTACCTAGAAATCATTGAGACTGTATTTATTTGAATACGCATTTTGTGGAGACAATGAAAGATAAATTATTCTATCAAGGTTTATTTGTTTTGCTTTTCATAAACATTCATCGTTGTGAAAATCAAGTAAATAATTCTACAATAGAAAATAAAGAACTCTATAGAAATGCACAAACTATTCTTCATCAAGGTCGTATTGTATCAAAACCTGTAAGCTATTTCATATTTTTCTATGTATGACATGCTCGTTTTTCTGATAAGGTTCTTCAAGCAATACCTGTAGATCAAATTCAAGATGCTGGATTACAGTATGATGATATCAATCAAGCCAAACAGAAATTTATAGCTCATGGTGATATTTTAACTCCGATCGATGAGGAGAGTGAACATTCGGAGTTAAAACGGTAGTTTCATATCAAAGATAATCTCAATTGTAATTGATTGTATTTTTTTTGTTAAATAAAATAGACTCAAACGAAAAGTCATTGCTGAAACAAATTATTTTGGTACTGGAAATCGATGGCCACGTGGAGTAGTTCCCTATGAATTTTTGCCTAATATTGGTATGTTGTTGATTTTTGGATAAGAAGATAATAGAGGATCGTACTTTTGTTTTCTCGAAAATAGATTATCGAGTACAACAAAATGTGTTGACTGCTATTCAACATTGGCATCAACGAACGTGTATTCGTTTTGAACCATACAATCCTCAACTTCATTGGGATATACAAGCAAAAATTACTATTGAAGATACAGGATCAGGGTATATCAATTGTCAATGATCTAGATTAAGTTTCAAAATCGATTGCATTTTAGATGTGCTACCTATGTTGGTTATAGATCTCCGATCACTGGAAATCCGCAATCATATTCAGTTTATCTACCAGTTGTATGTCCACTTGGTTCGGCTATACATGAATTAGGACATGTTATTGGTTTTTATCATGAAATGGGACGTACAGATCGTGATAAAGAAATCTATATATATTTCAATCGAATGGGCACAACTGAAGCCGTTCAATATGATATTATGCCTAATCCCATGCCAGGTTATTATGGTCAACCGTACGATCTCAGTTCAATCATGCACTACTATCCAACAGTATTCGGTTTTCTTTTGTTAATATCTATTCGATGTATGTAAATTCTAGAGTGTTATGTCAGCTCGTGATTCACGACGTACTTTTCTTATGGGACAACGTACTGGTCTTTCGTTTCTCGATACTAAATTAGCTAATTTAGCTTATCATTGTGGTAACAATTGTCCGAACAGACCTGTTTGTGAAAATCAAGGTTTTGTAAATCAATATTGTCAATGTACATGTCCTGATGGATTCTATGGTGATCGTTGTCATTTATTACGAGGACATTCATGTAGAAAGAAAATCTTTGTTTTATTTGAAATTTTTTCTCATATTTACTTTTGTTTCAAATAGCGATTCGTGTATTTCCATCCTCACCCTCAACCACTAAACCTTTTCGAGTAACATCCACAATAACAACGACTACTACTACTACTAGGAGAACGACGACGACGACGACGACAACAACAACGACTACGACCACGACAACTTCAGGTAGTTTTTCGTGTTTTTTCTTGAATAAACTGACAGATTTTCTTTGAACTGTAGCAGCTAAGATTATTCGATGGCTTGAATGGAGTGATTGGTCTGATTGCAGTGAATCTTGTGGTACTGGCGTTCGAGTTCGTACTCGTCTCTGTTCGGACACCAATTTTGAGGGTAGTTCCGATCCATGTTCATCCTTAGGAGGTGATTCATTCGAAATCGAATCCTGTCAAGCTACCGAATGCAATCGTAGGGAAAAATCATATCGATTTCGACATTCTATTCAAAATTCTTCTCTTTTCTTTCGTTCGTTCAGAAAATGACATTCTCATAAGTTGTACATTCGATCTTCCAAATGAAAATTGTTCGATAAAAACTGAACACAAATTGAAAATTCAAGATGGAACACAATCCGATCAAATTCAACCGATCAGTGATCACACACGCGGTGGTACGCATCAATCAATTCAGAATCTATCATTTCACTTCGTTTTTTTTTCTTCGTCTAGATGGAAAATATCTGTTTCTAACTGGAAATTCAACAAAACAATTTCAATTCGGTCCATTTCATCTTTCTAAAAACTCGAATCATTGTTTACAATTTTGGTATACAGCATATGGACGAGGTGTTGGCAAACTTCAGATCGTTACTAATACGAAAACTGGCAAAGAAATCAAAGAAATTCCGATACTCAACGAACAAGATCAAAGTAAATTTCTTTTTCAATTAGAGTTTTTGTTTGTTTTCTATTGAAATTTCGTTTGAAAATATAGATCCGAATTGGGAAGAAATTCAACAAGTAATTTCTACGAATAATGTTTATGAGTTAATCTTTACATATTCATCGAATACAACTGAATACAATTATATGGCTATCGATGATATTAGTATTCTCGATGGAATTTGTCGTATGTATCGAAAGAAAACAAAAACATTTTGAGAATAGACGAGAAAAAAAAATTTAATTTAATTTTATCTATTAATAGCAACAAAAAAAAAGAATAATGAAGTCCGTCGAAAGCGAAGACAAACGACGTTGACGACAGGTGATGAAAATTCATTCATTCTGGTTACTAATCAATTTTTGTTTTTCTTTGAATTTCAAGATTGTAGTCGTATATTTGATCTAACAACATCAAACCGAATAGTGACAATAACATCACCGAATTATCCTAATCTCTATCCTGCAAATATTCAATGTTATTATTACATTCGAGCACCAATGTCCTATCAAATAAATCTTCAATTTACAGATTTTAATCTTCCATCCTATGGTACAAACAATTGTGATGATACACTCGAAATACGATACTATCATCTCGGTAGATTCGAATGATTTCTTCGAGTAGATTTGTGGCTTTTTTTTTGCTCTTTCATTTCAGGACAAGTCGGTCCAACATATTGTGGTTCGGGTGCAAATTCGAATAATCTTCAATTCCGAAGTGCAGAAAACAATCTTATGATTGTTTTTCAATCGAATAGATATTATGCTGGACGTGGCTTTCGCGCACAAGCTACACTTGCTCAATAGACTCGAAAAAAAAAACTTCTTTTCTTCTGTTTATTTTTGTAAATAAATCAAGTGTCAATTGAAATTTTAATTTTTTTTTCTCGTCTTAATAGAAAAAAAAGTTAGTTGCTCTTTTCTATGATTATTGTCTATTGGCTCTTGAATTCGATGTGAACGAATTAATTACGAAAGAAAACCTCGAAAAAGAAAAGAACATCACAAGTAATTCGCAAGGCTTTATTAGTGTGATTTGATGTTAATTAAAAAGAAAAGAAGAGAGAAAAAAGTGCCACAAACGAATAAAAGAATTCAATATATTTTTCAGTAAAAACGCATTTTTCGTTTTTTTCAATCACAACGAAACATTAAAGAAGATTTTTCTTCACACAACAGGTATCTTCTTTTTTTTCGTTTTCACTATTTTATATTCGTTTATCAAAATACAAAGCAAAATATTATTCTAAGTCCACACTTATAAATAAGTGAATGATCGACTTTTCGTTTGAGTTATAAAAAAAAACATCACTAAATTCGTTACAGAAACGAAACAATACAATGTCCCCGAGTATTTTCATTTAATTTGTTCTTACATTATTTGATCAAATAAAAATAAGATTAAAGTTTTGTTATTTTTTTTTCTTCATCTTCGATTCAACTAGTTGTGAATTGAGTAAATCATTTTGAGGAAAAAAAAACTCGATTTATCTAAAGTCATGATTTCATAATCGTTTGTTTTTTGTTGATTTATTTCATAGATTGATTTTTCAACGAATTACGTAGATAAATACTCTTAGTGATTTTTATGCGTGAAATCAAGCACAAACTTCGTACACGTATGCACACGATAATTCGATCAACATTAATGTTATTCTTTTCTTTCAGATGGAAGCAGCAACAGCGCGATTCTGACTAAACAATGACACTTAAACAGCATCAATTCGACTCGTAGAAATAGTAGAGAACGAGAGAGAGAGAGAAAAAAACGACAAAAATAAACATCATCATGCTTGTTCAACATTTTGTCCCTTCATCAGCAACAACATCAATAACAAATTCCTCCTTTTCTCCTGCATCGTCATCGACAAAAACTCAAAAGACGAACATACTTTCGCCTTTCTTTAATTCTGAATCAACAGGATTTCAGCCGACAACAACGAATGAAAATCATTCGATAGGTTATACAGGCAAGATTAAAACGCATCTATCAGCTTGGCCAAAAAAGTTAACATCAGTTATGGAAATTCATCGTCAACGTTTCTCACAACTCAATCCGAGATTTAAACAACAAACGCAACAACATGCTACGGCTAATCAAACGAAACCCTATTTTCAACAATCTGTCATCTGTCCCGTCATACTCCCGACAACATCTCGTCCTCAACCACGACAACAAGCGCGTTCGAAACCCAATCAAGACACACATTTACCACCGGCCTATTCTCATCGACGGTCGAACACCGCTCATGTCAAACAACAAACATCGATTATCGAACCGTCAAATGAATACATAACATTAGCCAATCTTACGAAACTTATTCACGTTCTTCAAACACAAGAAACATTACATGATCATGAAACATCAACAGATACAAGTACATCAACAACCAACAGTGCGAGACAACGTGTTCAACAACATTTACAAGAAACAGCTACACGATGGTGGAAACCAGCACGTTCATCCGATGGTCATTTGTCTGTACCCGCACCATCATCAGTTCATATCAACAATCGACCGAATACACCATCACAATTATTAACATATGATGTTCATCAACAAAAACAACGACAAGATTTCAGCAATTTACCATTACTTGTATGAAAATTCTTCGTTTTTCTTTCAAAGGAAAATTGATTTCATCGTTCGTTTTTTTTTCTAGACAGTCGTGTCGAATTCGAATCGACATTTAAATGTTTCAACAAGTAATCCAAATACGACATCGAAATATGATGAATCGGAATCATCAACAGAAATTCAAACAACAATCATTTCATCGATTGTTCAATTGCCGAAATCAGCAAATGTCAAACTCACTCGACAAGAACCATTAATCATGCAAGCACGTGGAATGCGTCTTCGTTCTCATGATCCCTATCAATTCTATAATCAACAGAATAATATGAACTTCCTTCAACAACAACGTTTAATACGACCAACATAGAATAAACGTCATTCAAATTCAAACCTTGAATATCAACAATCAACGTGAATGAACTTCGCTTTTCTTTTTCTTTTTCTCTGTTTTATATTTTTACTTCTTTTCGAAATAAAACAAAATCGTTCTTAATTTGGCATGTCAATTCGTTCGAATAAAAACATACTGTCGTACCATCATAACGTAAAAAAGCTCTACAAAACAAAGATTGAGTTTAATTGAGTGCTTCTCGAGAAAGAATAACAAAACCCGATTGTGTAGTCAAAATAAACGAGTTTGATTCTTGAGTAGTCATGATCTTATGCCTCTCTACTCTAATAATTATTTTAAAAAAAACACTCCTGTACAGATTAATTGATGTCGAAAACTTATGCGTTAACATAGATGTCGCTGACTGTTGATGTTTAATAAGAACAAAAATTAACCGAAATTTTAATTAAAAATTTGTTAAGTTAAAAAATTGAAAATAAATATCGTTATTTGATATTTGAATAAGAAAATCAATTTGTGAATGGTCAAATTGAAAATGACTAATCAGAATTATATTTTTCTTTCTTCAGTCAGTGCGTTTGTATTCTCTGTCGCAATTGTAATTGCATCGAACAGGTGCTGCATTTTTGCAAATCATGAAATGATCGATCATTCGATGACAATCTTCGAAAAAACGAGTTCATTTGCTGATTAAAATCTAACTTATTGCTGCTATTCTTCTGCTTATAAATTAAAATCTTACCGGTTTAATGAGACTAATTATTGACAAAAAATATCCTTTTCTGTTGTAGAGTTGATTTTTTTGTTGTTGTTGTTCGATTGATAAATTTAAAGTTTAGTAATGCAGAAGAAACAGAGATTTGATCGATCTTTTTCTGTTTTCTGTATCTGTGCTAATAAATTTTCTGAATAATTGATCTTATCGATTTTTTTGTTCGACAAAGTTTTATTGTGAATTGAATAATACCAAAACAACGAAAAAAAAACGATGGATCTTATTTTGTGTTTTTCTTGTTTTTTTTTTGTTCAATAACTCTTAATTGAAGATTATTATTCTAAAAAACCTATACATATATACATATATATACATATATTTTTTGCTTAAATGACTCGTCCTAAACGACGTCATTCATCTGAACGTTATAGTAACGATGAACGACGATCACGTTCATCAATCAATCATAGAACTCGTCGACGTTCATCAGTAAAAAACGAAGTCAGTAGAACAAGTCGATCGAAATCGACTTCTTCATCTCGATCTTCATCCTCATCGACGCGAACATCAACATCGTCATCATCATCGTCATCATCACGATCAGCTAACTCACGTCATCGTCATTCAAGACGAAAGTATGACAGTGAAAAACGACGACGACATCATCATCATCATCATCGACGATCAAGATCGAGATCAAGATCACGACGACGGTGAGTAAAAACTATCTTTTGTTTTAATTGAATTTATAGTCGATAACAACTTTGATTAACAAGTCAGTTATCGTTGAGATAAATCTGACAGATAAAAACAGACTTTAACATGGACATATCTCGGATATGATTCGTGTTGTGCAGTAATCATTTTGTTCGATGATGTTTTACACCTTGAAAGTCGATATGTTTTCTTTTCTTTCTTGTGTTCTTTTTCCTACCTATCTCATTATGATGATTATTATCGATTAAAAAGACACATTCTATCGCACGAGTAGACAGTCTCGTATTTTCTTATGTTTATTTCGCCTTGATATGAAATACAAATAATCGTTAATAACGTTAAACTCGATTTTCTTATGGAAAGAATCTCATCGTCTGTTTACAATCCAAGTGCCGATGATGAACTCACCGAACAATTGGAACATGTTCATTTATGTTCGTATCATCGTAAAAAATATCGACGATATCGAGAGAAAATTCGTAAACATCAACTGACGAATAATAATACGGACAAGTATGTTTATTAATGAAGATTTGTTCATGCGAATACAAACATTTCGATTTTTTATCCTTCAGTGAAACAGTAGGAAAACAATAATATTTTTTTGTCCCTGTCGATCTGAGTTCGATTACTTGTCGGAAAACAAAATCTATTCGTTCACTTTTCTTTCATCGAATCAGTCATTTTCTACAGTCAACATATTGACAATAATCATAACATCATTGATTATTATTTGTCTTTCTCTTGATAAATTATGTTTAAGAAGGCGGATAACAGAACCGAATAAGACAAGACTTTTGCTCGTTTTCTTCATCATTAAAAACAGTTCTGTATATAGGCCCCATCTCATATATCTTTCTCTCATTTGCACAGACATTATTACATTCGAAAGAGAAAAAAAATCTCCATGATTTTCTGTTCTTTTTCTTTTTCTTGTACATATGTGCGTGTTACTGGAGGAAAAAGGCGAAGGATAAAGAAATAGGACAACATATGAGAAAATCAATCGCCTACATAATATCAATCCTTCATGAATATCAGAAGAAAAAGAAAAAAAAACGACAACGACAGCAGTCGCTACGATGAATGAAGTTTTCTGAAGATCAACACCTTCTTCTCGTAGAATTCTTGCTGTTCTACAAATACGAGAGGAAATAGAAAAAAGAGGCGTTGTTTCTTTCTGTTGCCTATTTGCGTCTTCCATTCATCGATACATATCTCCTGTGTACTTCCTTCATTCGATTCCTTATTCATCCTTATCTAATCATCAGCAAAACGACGACGACTCTCTCTCTCTCTCTCTTTCTTCTTCTTCTTCTACTTTCCACTAACATCTACATACACATAAGCTAATGCTATAAGACAACCAGCAAATGACAAGCAATATCAGTTCAAATACAACCGGTCACGCATATCGACATCGACCAATGCCGACAAATACTTTTAGTAGTAGTAATAATAATATGAATTCAACACTGACTGGACAATCAACGAATGCGAATATGAATAATAATAGTAATTCATCGTTTTATGGATCGACAGCTTCGACAACGCCGATTGTTGCATCGCCGACATGGCATTATTCATCGCCGAGTCAACTTGCACGAAAATATGCGAATATAACACCGGTTTGGTGTCATATAACGAAACCACGACAATTGAAAAAGAAATTTGCTTCGACATTTCATCAAGCTCAATCGTCAGTCAATTTTTATAACGAAGAACGAGCTCCAAGTGAAAGACGTGGTTCATTCACTCAATCACAACAACAAGAAAATCAATCTCAACAACAGTCGCAACCCGTTGTACATAGTACCAATTCTAATTCACATCATTATTATCGTCAACCATACAATAATTCTCATTATGAGTTTGCTACAGAACCAACAACAACAACAAATCCTTCATCTTCATCATCAAGAACAAAAAAGAAATATGCAGGTGGTTCGATGACGACACATATATCTTCGGCATCACGTTTGCAACCATCACCACCACCGCCACTGCCGCCACCACCTTTAGGCATATCATCAGCGATGCTTGATGAGAAATTTTCGAATCCAACTGAACGAAAAGCTCGGATTGATCAATTGAAAGATCTCGTTTTTAATACACGAGTTAAAGATTCAATGATCGGACGAAGCGATTCAAAAAATCGTTCGACTACTAATCTACATAAAGCAAATTCATTTAAACGTATCGATCAAATAACGAATCCTTTGGATGATTACCAATCTTCTCCTCCTATTCCACCAACAACACCTGTACGTAGAGATTCACATTATTATCACTATCATTTACCAACAAATACAATAACAACTGCACTCAATGAAACTCTAAATCGGCCAATTATTCCCCCACCTTCTCTCCCCCCAGCTCCACCACCACCGCCATCATCATCATCAACTATAACAACAGCAACATCATATCCATCATATAATTATGATTATTTACGTGCAAAATCCAAAGAACGTATCAAACCAACCTACTACGAATCGAGTTATATGACAAATTCGGCACTTGGAGCAGATATATCAAATTCATCATCAACAACAACAACAACAACTGCAAATCCTTTGAATTCTTATCGTACATACGATGATCATACATATATAAGTAGTACGAGACCAATATTATCAACCGCTGAGAAAAACACATCTTATACATCACTAACTTCCTATCCAAGTTATCAAACACCAAGTTCATCGAAACGACGTATTAAAAAATATTTACTAACAAAGAGTAGTACCGATAGTAGTCTATCGCATCAAACCGAACCCATTCTATCAAATTTCGAAAATCTATCCTTAGAAGATGACAATAAAACAACAACCAAAGAAAATGATTCAAGCATCATTATCACCAACAATCACGCTGTATCATCACCATCACCATTGCCAACAAATTCTTCGAATTTACAAACAACAACAACAACAACTGTTATTCCGTCACACGATCCAACACCACCAATTCCAATACTCTCATCATCGCCGCCACCATTATCCGAACCTATTTCAACAGAAAATCTACCAACGATTGAATCTATCGCTTTTTCTACACCTAACGGTCAACTATCTCCTAGTCCGCCGACTACTAACATTGATTCTAAGATTCCTCCAGTTATTGTTGTTCCTCCTCCTCCTCTCTCGAGTTCGTTAACATCTCTAAACATTCAAAGTCAAACATTAAAATCAACTACGAATTCTCTTCTCGATCTCGTTCCTTTACATCGCGAAAAAGAACAATCACCATCTCGATCTCTCGTCCTCTCTATCGACGATGAAGGGTGCGCGAATCTCATCTTCGTTTGTATTCTCTCTGCATTTAATATCAACACACAAAATGATTGCTGTGCTCAACACGGAAATGTTTTCTTTTTTTTTCTTTTTCCTCGCATGTTTATCATCAAAATCTTTTGCATGTGCGTGTGTTTGCAGTTCATCGACACCACCACTTCGAAATAATCTACATACGAGCTCATCCATTGAACGTCATCGTAGGAGACGGCATAATCGACATGATTCATCGGAAAATCGTCGTGAAGTCAACGATGGGAATATGGCACGAACTGATAGCATTAAAAGTACGTCATCGACATCGAAACGACAGAAGAAAAGCAACAATACAACGAACGATCATCATCACCACCACCATCATCATCATCATAAACGATCGACATCCTCGTCGAATAAAAGAGTAAGTTCGACAGTTTCATTTCGTTTCTTTTCTTTTACATCATCAACGAACATCTATTGTGCCACACGTGTGCGCGCACATATGTCGAGAAGTAGAAATAAAAAGAGAACGGAATTAGATCTAACTAACCCCCTTTTTTTTAAATACATATTTCATCTTATGTAATCAAATACCACCCACGAAATTCTCTCAATTCAAATACATACACATACACGCACATATGACACTATGAAATAATCGATGGTCAATTTAATCTAGCTTCTCAATTTTTTTTTTTCTTACGGATGTTCGCACAATTCAAATCGGGGACATAGTCCGTCGTAGTAGTAGAACTACTACGATTATACTTTGAATACATTCTTGAAAGGCGTAAAGAGAAGAAAGAAAGAAAGAACGAAGCGAGTCAACAGTTGTTACTGGTGCTACTACTGCCCTTTCTACCGTCCAGATGATTAGTCGGAAAGAAAAAGATGACGAACATTCAGCCTACTCATACATCTGAACTCTAATGGACAAATGATAAAGAAGAGAAGAGAGAGGAGAACAACGACGACGACGAAGAAGAAGAAGAGGAGAAAAAAAAACGAGAGAGAGAATGAGCGTACATACGACTATTGATATAGAAATGGTCACTTGGTCGATTTGATTAATAATTTTCGAACAAGCAGCAAGCACAAACTGACGACGACAACGACCTTCGTTTAAAGTTTTTTGGGTGGCGGAAGAAAGAGAGAAAAAAAACGCGAAAAAGACAAAGATTGTTATTCGCTCATATACATACTCACACATACTCTCTTTATATCCATATCGTTAAAGCCATCATATACATACACATTCATTCTTCTTCTAAATCGATATTTTACATGTATATATATTCATTTCAATCGGTTCTCGTCGTTCATCAAGGTTAACCAACGCGAACGAATCCGAGATATTTTCATTTTTACGCTTCTGTTTTGTCAAAAACTATGATCTAAACCGACAGTTTGTGCGATCAATATGCGACTGATTCAATTCAATAGTGGCCTTCGTGTTGTTCTCAAAGATGTTCAACAACAACACGATGTTGAAAATACACCAAAGTATTATCTCGCACCGCCAGCACATCATTCATCGAATTCATCGATAGCAACAACAAGTTCATCGATAAAATCCAACGAATCCATTCCGACTAAACAAGACTTTTTCACTCATCATCGACAGTTTCTCTCAACAACAACAAAAAACAAAATCTCTCAACATTATCATGCAATTCAAACACCTCCATCGATTATTACGACAAACTCTTCAACGATTATCGTTGAGGTAGGAAATATAAATAAGAAACAAAACAAATCAGATCCATTGTTAAATAAAAATAACACGTACAGATGTGTCTTAAGTATATGTGCGTGTGTGTATAATGTCATATTTGTTCAGAAGATCAGCACGTGTAGAAATATTTGACCTTCTCGTTGATTTTGATTTATAGCACAAATCAGCCAAGCGGATCTTTAGTTTGAACGATCGAACACGTTTATCATTTGTCTTTTTTTTTTCGTTGATTTTTTATTACTGACAGAAAAAGAAGAAGAAGAAGAAGAAGAAAGTTCGATGATGATGTAATGTGTCTTGAAAAGAGAAAGACATTGAACTTACCTTTATGTACGCGCGTGCGTGTGTACGTGCAGGTGTTCAGTTACTTAAATATTAAAATCAACTGTCTGAAAAGCGATTTCAATATGAAATTCTCATTCGATTTATTTAGAATCGACGAGACAAAAGTGATTCGGGCCATGTTAATATTCGTGATGATGACGAAGGTCACTTGATTTATGTGCCAGGTAAGAGAATCGACGGATATTTGATTAAAAATGCAAATTCAAACATGTGTTTCGTTCGTTTTTTTAGGGGATGTTCTCAATCGTCAATGTAAAAATTCATCAAACGTTTTTCGATATATCGAGACAATGCTTTTTGTTTTTTGTTTAGACGAAATTCGTCGAACACTTGGCGAAGGTACATTTGGCAAAGTCGTCGAAGTTCGTGATCTTCGAGGGTAAGAAGAGAAAAAGACAACTCCGAGAATATCTTCTATTGATGATTTTCTAGTGAAACAAATCCACGACTTGCATTGAAAATTATAAAGAATGTTGAAAAATATCGTGAAGCGGCCCGGTTAGAAATAAATGTACTTAAAACAATCAAAGACAAAGATCCCGATGGTGTTCAGTAAGTTCGATCGACGAAGAATTTTGCCTTCAAATGTACGTTTTTCTTTCTAGTCTCTGTGTTGCCTTACTTGATTCATTTGATTACTATGGACATATGTGTATTGCTTTTGATATGTTAGGTTTAAGTGTGTTTGATTTTTTAAAAGAAAATAATTATATCCCGTATCCTATTGACCAAGTTCGTCATATTTCCTATCAATTATGTCTTTCTGTTAAATGTAAGATTCACAGATTTGATTGTCGTTTCAATTCAAAACAATATTTTTCTTCTAGTTCTCCATGAAATTGCCTTGACTCACACAGATTTAAAAGTAAAATTCATTGGAAATAAAAAAAAGTTAATCGTTCATTTTGATCGTTTTTTCAGCCTGAAAATATTCTATTTGTTAATTCTGATTATGATGTTGTGTTTAATCATCGAAAGGTACGAGCGTGAATTTTCGATCGAACGAAAGAATTTATTGATTTTGTTTGTGTTGTAGAGAAGAGATGAACGTGTCGTTCGTCGAACTGATATCAAAGTGATTGACTTCGGTTCGGCAACGTTCGATTGGGAACATCATTCGACTATTGTTTCGACGAGACATTATCGTGCACCTGAAGTTATACTTGAACTTGGTTGGGCACAACCGTGTGATGTTTGGAGTATTGGATGTATTCTTTTTGAACTTTATCTTGGTTTTACACTTTTTCAAGTAAAGAAAACCGATGATTTTTAATATTTTATTGGATTTTTTTCTTCAAGACACACGATAATAAAGAACATTTGGCAATGATGGAACGGATATTAGGTTCGATTCCATATCGAATGGCTAAACAATCAAAGTAAATAGAAAAATATTCATTTTCGAATTTTCGGATTAATTGAAATTCGTTTGTTTTGCAGAAAAACGAAATATTTCTATCATGGACGATTGGATTGGGACGATCGTAGCTCAGCTGGTCGGTATGTACGCGAGAATTGTAAACCATTACGAGTAAGATCTAGTTTTTTTTTCTTCTCTCTTTCATCGATTCGAAATTCTATTTTTTTTCTTCCTTTAGCGTTATATGTTGAGTGATGAACAAGATCATCAACAACTATTTGATTTAATCGAAAAAATGCTTGAATATGATCCCAAACGTCGTATAACCTTAGCTGAATCGCTTCAACATCCATTCTTCGATCGTCTCCCATCCGAACAACGTCTTGTCGATAATCATTCAATGACAAATACATCTTCCAACTCTTGATGGTGTTTATGCAACGTGATATCTTTCGAAAACATATAGATTTACTATCTTCAATAAATGTAATCAAACAAAAGACCACAGAGAACAGAATCTCTGTCGTCGTCATGCATGTCCCATCACTTTTTTCTTTGTCTTCATTATTTTCTTCTTTTTTTGCTGTTGGTGTATCACTTCTTCTACTGTATTACTTTAAATGATGGATATAAAGATTTATTAAACACAGAAAAAACAAAGCAATTGTTTCATTTCTTTTTTTTGCTTGTTAACTTTTTTCATGTAATTCTCTACTTGTCTCTTCGCTCTCTCTCTCTCTCTCTTTCTTTTTTTGTCACTGTATTCATCCGGCTAAATGAAGTTAGCTAAGGAAGATAAGTAAAGCAAAACTAAGAAAAAAAACAATGTTGAATTCTCTCTCTCTCTCTTCTATATTCATATTTGTACATACAGATGACTTTTTACAGATTAAAAACTACGAACTCTCTTCTAAGTAATGGTACGAATCGCAGTTTTGGGTTGTGGGATAATGGGCTTGAAAATTGCAGGTTGATCTTTTC
>Ga0209922_100374_pt1 | contig 70744 bp, 63 predicted proteins | sample ThiBiot_500_biof_FD_183946 | JGI IMG/M metagenome (GOLD analysis project Ga0209922, IMG submission 183946) | Wastewater bioreactor microbial communities from Cape Town, South Africa - Thiocy_expt_500_biof (SPAdes) | ecosystem: Engineered > Bioreactor > Thiocyanate-remediating > Anaerobic-Aerobic ... | reverse complement strand
CGCATAGCGGAATAGGCGGGCTGACGCCCGCCGATGCTGCCAGGCGGGTTGTGCAACCCTGCCCACAAGGGCACGATGATAACCCCGGACTCCAGTTATGACTGGAGGAGTTTTGGGGAGCACGTCAAGTCATCCCCCTGGCGATGCGAGCCGCAGTCAGGATTTCGGGCAGTTCCCGCACCCTCGCGACCGATGGCAATAACTCTGGACCCGCACGACTCCCCGAAAAGGGACGGATTTCTTCTTCGAGCTTCGAGATCTCGGAAACCAAGGCTGCACGCTCCGTCAAGGCGTCCTCTGAGTCAGGCACTACCCTGCCAGCGTCCAGCCGCGCCAGATCGGCCACGCGTCGCATCAGGGCCCTGCGTGCCTCCTTCAGTCGTTCACCGTGCTCCATTCGTCAGTTGTGTTCCATCCGGGCTCGCAGCTGAAAAATCGTCGATATCCGCAGAATCAGTCGGGCGCGGACGTGTGTGATAGGGGTGCGGGCGACCTGTGGGCACCAAGCTTCAGCGGCGCAGCTTCGCGAGCGGGGCTCGAAACTGCCTCTAGAGACAGCCCATCCAGCCCCTCGAACATCTGTCGCAAGTAGGTCAGCATTGTCGCACCAAACTCTCATGCAGGGCCGCCGATCATCAGCGGCTTAATGATACAGTTTGCTGCTTCCGTGGCTAGAGGTCCCGGGCATTCGCAGAACATGCGGGCTGCTTCCTCGCCCAGGACGCAACAGTCACGGCTCGACATCAGCCGCGTTTCGAAAATATCGGATCGATGGCGGCGCATCCGTTTGAGATAAACTCATAGCCTTCGCGCAACGGCGGTAGTGCGCTGTCGATCCGCGGATCGCCAGGGCTCGGGCTCATGGCCGCCACGGCGTAAGCTCGAAGCCTCCGTCGAAAGGCAGCGTCGCCGACCGAAAACCATCGTGGGGATCGCGCATCCGAGAGGAGATAGTCGCGATAGTCCCAGCAGAAGCGAACGACGTTGTCGCACAGCAACATAGCGGCGGACCGCAACTGAGGGATGAGAAGGTCCAGCGCCGGTCTAGCCATCGGTGCCCATATGTCCATCAGCACAAATTTGATGTTGCCGCCCACGTCGCGCAGGGTACGCTCCGCTGATCCCCGCGTTCAACATCGCCGCGCCCAGATTAGATACGCGTCTCCGAACACTTCGAGATCCTCGATCTCGAAGTGGTGCAGGCGGCCATGTCCCGGACCGCCATTGGGCTGCCTTGCCTGGATAGAAATCGCGTCCGGTCGCTTTCGCGACCGAACTCGACGCCCAAAAAGTCCAACGCGGTGGAGTCCAGCATTTCAGCAATCGGCAGCAGCGTAAAGCGATGCTCGTTAACGTGGAACAGTAGGTCGCCGGGTGCCAGGTTCAGCGCCAAACGAGCCTGATCAGCAGCGTCGGCCCACCGTCCCGCGCCGAAAATGATCGGCAGCTGACCGCAGCGCCTGCACGAGAAGCCGACGACGCGCATTTTCCGTGACCGGTGGTTTCATGCGTCATTCCGTCGATGCTCGGTCGGCAGGTGCGCTTCAGGATGGCGGGAGGATATACCGATGCGCAACAGGTGGCCGAGGGATCTGATGTTGGCGGCGAAAAGCCCCGCCGCGAGAGCCAAATAGGCCCAGGCCAGCCAGGTCAGGGTGGCGATCGTCGCTGCGGAGTCGCCGAGAAAGCGTAGCGCCAGTCCGATCTGCGCCAGGAACAGAACCGCCAGCGCGACCGCGCCGACGAGATGGAGGCGCAGACGCAAGAGCAGCGCAATGCCAAAGAGCGACTGGGCGGCGGTCAGGAAGAATTCCTCGTGCTGGCGTGCGTCGAGCGGCAGCGCGGTGAGGCCGCCGGCGCCAAAGGACATCGCCAACGGCAACATGCCGACGAGCAGTGTCCATTGATTGATCTTGTCAGAGATCATCGTTGTAAGCCCGGCGGCGGCACGACCGGACAGCACGAACAGGATCGCGATCGTCACGGCGGGCGCTTCGCTGGCGAGCGGCGCGAGCCATTGAATGAGCAGGAACTCGTCGAATCCGAGCCGACGACCGGAATCGACCATCGCCTCGGCAAAGGGTTCCGCCGACACCAGGATCACCGCCGCCGCAATGACGGTGAGCGCGCCCATGATGAGCCATTGCCGCCGCAAAGAGAGCGCGGCGAGCGCAGCCGCCGGGCCGGGTTCGTCATCCTCATCCTCGTCCTCGTCGGCCTTTGGGAGCTGGCCGGCGCGCCAAAGATAAGCGCCGAAGATGGCGATGAGCACTGTGGTATCGAGAAGGCCGATTTCGTCGCGCAGTAGTATCGTGAATGACCAGGCCGAGCCGATCAGCAGGAAGATGATCTCTGCGGCATTGACGGAGGAAAGGACGATCTCGCGTTGTCGGGTGCGGAGCCAGTGGATGAACATGAGTAGCGGCCATGCCAAGCCGACAAGGAGGCGGTTCGCGCCCGTCATGTTAGCGGCTGCGTAGTGGACGTAGCTAGAGCCCGGGTTTTGTCCTGCGACATAGGCATAATAGAAGTCGACCGCATATTCGGGCAACACGGTGATCAGCGCTATGATTGCGACGATCAACCCCTGACTGATGCGCTTCTCCGCAGCTTCGGCGCCCCAGGAGAGCATGAAGCCGGCTGCCAGTATCGCCATGCCGAACAGCAATGCGTCGAGGAGCGGATCCGGTCGCCATCCCCCCGTCCGCAGCGCGATCGCCGGGATTGTCGCCGCGACGGCGATGCCCAGAAATGTGACGAACCTTCCAAACGACGGTCGCGTGTGTGCAGAGGTTGTCATACAGACCTCATCCGTTGGGTGACTGTGCCGGAAGACCGGGCGCTTCGAACAAAATTTCGACGGCCTCGAGAGTGATCAACCCGATCCCCGAAATATCGGCGAGTGAAGCGGCGAAGGCGCGAAGGCGTGCGCTTTCGTCGATGATCTCGATGATGAGGGGCTGGTCCTCCTCCAGCAAATGGTGCCGGTGCCGGTGCGGACTGTGGCCGAAGCCAAAGAACGCGCGCACGACCGTCATACCCGCCAGTTCCGCGCCGCTCGCACGCGCCGCTACCACCTCGAAGACTCTCTCGTCGCCGAAATAGGCTGCCTCGTCAGTGTAGATGCGCAGCAACTTCATTCTCGCCACGGCGTCTCTCCTTCAGCATCGGAGGCGGCGGCGCCGGCCGCCCTCAATCCCTGCTTATCCTTCCAGCGAGTCCAATGCTCTCCCTGACCAAGGACCACTTTCGAGATCGCGGGCAGGACGAGCAGCGTGAGGATGGTCGCCGCGACGAGGCCGCCGATCACGACGGTCGCCAGCGGCTTCTGCACCTCGGCCCCGGTGCCGTGCGCCAGCGCCATCGGCACGAAGCCGATCGCCGGCACGAACCCGGTCATCACGACCGCGCGCATCTTTTCGGTCGTGCCCTCGATGATCGCCCGGCTGAGTTCCACGCCGGCATCGAGCCGCTCGCGGATCGCCGTCATCACAACCAGACCGTTGAGTACCGCGACGCCCGCGAGACAGATGAACCCGACCGCCGCCGATACCGAGAAGGCGATCCCGGTCATTGCGAGGGTGAACACGCCGCCCGCCAGACCGAGCGGCACTGCGAGGAACACCGCTGCTGCCCGGGCGAAGCCGCCCAGGGCCATGTAGAGCAAGCCGAAGATCGCCGCGAAGCACAGCGGCACCACGATCGCGAGGCGCTGCGAGGCGGCCTGGAGGTTCTGGAACTGCCCGCCCCATTCGAGATAGGAGCCCGCCGGCAGCGCCACCTTGTCGACCGCGGCCTGGGCCTCGGCGACGAACGAGCCGACGTCGCGCCCGCGAACGTTCGCCTGGATGACAACGCGGCGCTTGCCGTTTTCGCGGCTTACCTGGTTCAGACCTTCATTAAAGCGAAACTGCGCGACCTGACTGAGCGGTACGGTTTCGCGCTTGCCGTTCGCTTCCTGCGGCAGCAGCACGGGCAACGCGGCGAGCGCATCCAAACTCGTACGCGTGGTCTCCGGCACGCGTACGGTGACCTCGAACCGCCGATCGCCTTGGAACAGCAAGCCGGCCTCGCGCCCGCCCATCGCGGCGGCGACCGTATCGGCGACCTCCTCGACGGTGAGCCCGAACCGGGCGATCGCCGCTCGGTCGAAATTGACGTCGAGCGTGGGCGAGCCGGCGGTCTGCTCGGCCTTGACGTCTGCCGCTCCACGGACCGACTTGAGCACCGAGACGATCTGCTGCGCGGTCGCGCCCATCTTGTCGAGATCGTCACCATAGAGCTTGATCGCGACGTCGCCGCGAACCCCGGCGATCAGCTCATTGAATCTGAGCTGGATCGGCTGGCTGACCTCATACACCTGCCCGAGCCGGGCGCCGGCCGCATGCTCAATGCGCGCGATCACGTCGGCCTTTGTGCGCACGCCTGCGGGCCACTGGTCCTGGGGCTTCAGGATAATGTAACCATCGGACATGTTCTGTGGCATCGGGTCGGTCGCGACCTCCGCGGTGCCGGTTTTGGAGAACATCAGCTCGACCTCGGGCAAGCTCGTGACCGCGCGCTCGACGCCGCGCTGCATGGCGAGCGATTGCTCGAGCGCGACCGAGGGCACCCGCATCGACGACATAGCGACATTCTTTTCGTCGAGCTGGGGAATGAACTCCTGCCCGAGCAGGCCAAATACAAACACCGACGCAGCGAAGAAGGTAAAGCCGACGCCAATGAACGGCCACGGCCGGGCGACGGCGCGTTCCAGCCAGGGCGCATAGTGAGACTTGGTCCGCGCGATCAACCAGACCTCCTTTTCCGCCACCTTGCCGCGGATCAGTAAGGCGACCATTGCCGGCACGAAAGTCAGGGCGAGGATAAACGCCGCGACCAAAGCGAGCATGATGGTGATCGCCATCGGCGAAAAGGTCTTGCCCTCGACCCCGGTGAACATGAGCAAAGGGGCGAAGGCGAGCAGGATGATGGCCTGACCGAACACGGTCGGCTTGATCATCTCCTGGCTGGCCCGCATCGTCTCTTCGAGACGTTCGCGAAGCGTCAGCAGCCGGCCTTCATGCGCCTGGCGATGCGCTAGTCGCGCGAGGCAATTCTCGATGATGATGACGGCACCATCGACGATCAGGCCGAAATCCAGAGCGCCAAGGCTCATCAGATTGCCGGGTACCCGGAAGGCGTTCATGCCGATCGCCATCATCAGGAACGAGAAGGGGATGACGAGCACCGCGATCACCGCGGCGCGCCAGTTACCGAGCAGCAGGAACAGGGCCGCCGCGACCAACAGCGCGCCTTCGGCGAGATTGCGCTGGACGGTCTCGATAGTGGCGTTGACCAGTTTCGAGCGGTCGAGCACCGGTGTGATCTTGATCCCGGCCGGCAGCGATTTGGCGATTTGCGCCAGCCGGTCGCCCGCCGATCGCGCCACGATCCGGCTATTCTCGCCGATCAGCATCAACACCGTGCCAATGACGACCTCATGTCCGTTTACGCTGGCCGCACCGGTACGCAGATCGCCGCCGACATGGACGGATGCCACCGCGCTGACCGGCACCGGAACGCCGCCGCGCGTGGCTATGATGGCGCCGGCGATCTCGTCGATGTCGCGGATGCGCGCGTCGGCACGCACGAGGAACGCCTCGCCCCCGCGGTTGAAATAATTCGCACCGACCGCGAGATTCGCGGCTTCCAATGCCTTCGCGAGTTCGGAATAAGAAATGCCATAGGTAGCAAGCTTCACGGGGTCGGGTTCGACGACGAACTGCTTTTCGTAGCCGCCGATCGAATCGACGCCGGCGACGCCCTGGACAGTGCGCAGCTGCGGCTTGATTATCCAGTCCTGCACGGTCCGCAAATAGGCAGTGCGCGACAGGTCATCGGTCAATCGCTCGCCCTCGGGTGTGAGGAAACTACCGTCGGACTGCCAGCCCGGCTGGCCGTTGCGAACGGTCGCACCCTTGCCGCCCGGGTTGGCGAAATCGATCTCGTAGAACAGCACCTCGCCAAGGCCGGTGGTGACCGGGCCGATTTGCGGCTGCACGCCTTCAGGCAGAGTGTCGCGGGCTTGGGTGAGTCGCTCGCTGACTTGCTGACGCGCGAAATATAGGTCGGTCTGGTCGGTGAAGATCGCGTTGACCTGGCTGAAACCGTTGCGCGAGAGCGAGCGCGTGGTTTCCAGTCCCGGAATGCCCGCCAAGGCGGTCTCGATGGGGAAGGTTACACGCTTTTCGATCTCGATCGGCGAAAGCCCGCGTTCGACGGTGTTGATTTGGACTTGGCGGTTGGTGATATCGGGGACGGCGTCGATCGGCAGCTTGGTCAGCTGCCAGGCGCCGATGCCGGCAATGGCGAGGAAGAGCAGCAGCACCGCCCAGCGCGCCCGGACGGACAATCCGATGAGACTTGCGATCACGGCTATTCCTCCTCGCCCGTGCCCTTGGAGAGCTCGGCCTTGAGGAGAAATGCCTGTCGAGTTGCGATCGTCTGGCCGCCGGCCAGTCCGGTAAGCACTTCGACGCGTCCGGCGCTCCGGCGGCCGAGCGATACCGGAACCGCAAGGAAGCCCGCGGCGGTCCTCACGAACACGACATCGCGGCCCTCGACCGACTGAACGGCTTCTTCGGGCACGACGATCGCCGTCGAGCTTTCACCGCGGCTCGGCTTCAGGCGGACACGGACCGCGAGACCGGGCTGCAGCTCCCCACCATCGACGTTGAGCACCGCGGTCGCGGCACGCGTTTCACCATTGAGCGTCGGAGTCACGGCGCGGACGCGCGCATTGACCGTGCGGCCGTTGGGCATCTCGATCACGGCAGTGTCACCCGGTGCGATACGGGCCGCATCGACGGAGCCCACCGACGCTTCCACTTGTACCAGGCGCGGATCGGCGACGCGAAATAGTTCGGCCTCGGGCTGCACGAACGCGCCCAACGTCACGCTGGCGACCGTCACGCGGCCGGAGATCGGGCTCGTGACGATCACGCCACGGCCATCGCTGGTGACACGGGCCGCACTTGCGGAAACCTGCGCACGACGCACCTCGGCCTGCGCGGCAGCATAGTCTGCCTCGGCACGTTCGAGATCGACGCGCGCCGAAACGCGTTGCCGGACCAGATACCGTTCGCGTTCGAGATTCTTGCGAGCCAGTTCGGCTCGGGCATTGGCGACCGTCCGCTCGGAGGCGAGCTGTGCTGCATCACGGCTCTCCACGATCGCGAGCGGTTCGCCCGCGCGGACGCTGTCGCCGAGGCGCTTGAAGACGCGGATAACCGCGCCGCTCGCCCTGGCCGTGACCACTGCCTCCCCGTTCGGGGATGCGGTGACCGTGCCTTGCGCGACGACCTCGGCTCCCAGGCCGCCAGCGTTGACGGCTTCGGTCTCGATGCCAGCTGCCTTGATCGCTTCGGCGGTCATCGCGACGCTGTCTGGCGCTGCTTCCGCCTTTGACGGCTCATCCTTTTTGGCTTCCTGCGCGGCAGGGGCCGGAACGGATGGAGATGTCAGGCGAGCGACGGAGAAGCCCCCCACCGCGGCGACGAGCACGGCCGCGCTGACGCCGCCAAGGAGGCGCTTATCGTTGAAGTTCATTGCGTGTCTCCGGAAAGCGAAGGGGCCGGCGTCGTCAGGCGCGCCAGGCGGGCTTCGGCATCATGATAGGCAGCGAGTGCATCGATCTGGGCGATGCGGGTCTCGAGCAGGGTCCGTTCGGCGTCGATCAGGATGAGCTGGTCGAACTTGCCCTGGCCGTAGCCAACGCGGGCGATCCGCGCCGATTCAATCGCAGCTTCGAGCGCAGGCCCGGAGGCCCGTACCGCTGCAGCCGCATTGTCGCGGTCCGCCGTCGCATCCGCGATCGCGGCGTCGACGTCGAGCCGCACACCACGGCGCCTCGCATCGGCTTGCGTCCGCTCGGCATTGGCCTGCGCCACGCTCGCCGTGCCTCGGTTGAACAGCGGTAGCGGGACCGAGACACCGAACACCATCGCCTGGCTGTTGCTGCTCTCGATCCGGCGCGTGCCGGCACTGAGCGTCAGGTCCGGAATGCGCTGGCTACGGGCGACCCGGACATTGGCGTCGGCAATCGAATAGTCGGCGGACGCTACGGCATAGGACAGCGTTCCTTCGATATTGATCGGGGCCGTGGGACCGAAGAGGCCGGTCCGGTCGAACCATGCCTGGTCGAGATCCCCGGCGATCGGCTGACCGATCAGGCGTTCCAGATTGCTCCGCGTGACCGCGACGGTCCGCTCTGCACGCTCGACGTCGGTGCGGGCGTTGACCAGCTGCACCTGCGCACGCTGCTCGTCGATCGGGGAGGTGGCGCCGACCATGACCCGGTCGGATGCAACGCGCAGCGCTTCCTCGGCGATGCGAAGCTGCTCGCGCGCCACGATCAGCCGCCGCTCTGCCGCGACCGCGACGATGTAGGCCTGCGTGACCCGCAGCCTCAGGTCCGCAATCGTGACGGCGGATTCGAGGCGCGCCCGGTCGAGCTGAGCGTTCGCTACGCCGACACGCGCGCTGCGCTTGCCGCCGAGTTCGAGCGGCAGTGCGAAGCCGACAGTGGTCTCGGACTCTCCGATCCCGCGATAGGGACCGGTTCCGGCGACATTTTCCACTTCGACCGAGACGCTCGGATTGGGCCGCAGGCCGGCAACCGTCCGGCCTTGCTCGGCGGCACTGACGCCGGCTTCGGCAGCTTCGACATTGGGGGACGACACGCCGGCAAGCGCGAGCGCCTGATTCAGTGTGGTGACCTCACGCGCCTCTACGGGCGGCGCGGTCTGCGCCTGCGCCATACAACCAAAGAATGTCACGGCCAGTGCCGTCGCGATGAGTCGCATCATCGATTACTCCCGATCGTTCGCAGAAACAGGATTGGCCTCGGGCGACACGGCAGGTTCATCGAGGCGGGGACACGATAAGCGGCGTTGCGCAAGCACCAAGCAGCCGTATTCCGCTCCACTGTCTGCCCGCTATTTAATCCCATTTGCAGTCCCCCTCGAACGACTCGACGAAACAGGCTATGCGATCTGTAGCAGCTATAGGGTCAAGCGGGATTTTCGAATGCAGATCGGCGAACTGGCGCGCGCGACGTCTACCAAGGTCGAAACCATCCGCTTCTACGAGAAGATCGGCTTGCTTGCCGCACCCGCGCGCACGTCGGGCAATTTTCGCGACTATGGACCGGGGCACCTAGCACGCCTCTCATTCGTTCGGCGCGCGCGTGACCTGGGCTTCACAATCGACCAAGTGCGCGAGTTGCTGGCCCTCGCCGACGACGGCAATCGTCCGTGCGGTGCGGTCGATGTTGTCGCGCGTGCGCACCTCGCGCAAATCGACCGCAAGATCGCCGATCTTCGCGCGCTGCGCCACGAGCTTGACGAGCTCATTAGCCAATGCAGGCAAGGCGCGATCTCCGATTGCCGGATCATCGAAGCGCTGGGGCCGGCGGCCAAAAGCTGAGCATTGACTCTATAGCTGCTAGAGGGAGCACACTTCCCGGCGACTCGCAGAGGAGGTGGTAATGAGCGATTGTGGCTGCGAAGCGGACACGGCGCGGGCCGGCATCAATTCCGCCTACCGTCGCACGCTTTGGATCGTGGTGGTTCTGAATATCGGCTTCGGACTGGTCGAGCTTGCCGGCGGGTTCCTCGCCGGATCGCAGGCATTGAAGGCGGACTCGCTGGACTTCATCGGCGACGGGTCGATCACGTTCTTCGGGCTAATCGCGCTTGGCTGGCCGGCGGTCGCGCGCAGCCGTACCGCGCTCGTGCAAGGGACATTCCTCGCAGCGCTCGGGGTCGGCGTCTTGGGCTTTGCGGCATGGCGGGCATTCCATGCCATCCCACCCGAAGCGGGATTGATGGGCGGGATCGGCATCGTGGCGCTCGCCGTCAACGTGTCAGCGGCTCTGATGCTCGTCCGCTTCCGCGACCGGGGAGATGCGACATCACGCGCGATTTGGCTGTTCTCGCGCAACGACGCGGTCGCCAATATCGCGGTGATCTTTGCTGCGGTGCTGGTCGGCTGGACAGGCCAAGCGTGGCCCGATCTCGTCGTCGCGGGCGTCATCGCGCTACTGTTCCTTCACTCGGCCTATGACATCATCCGCGACGCTCGTCGCGAGTTGGCGGGGCATGCGCGGGGAGTGCTTGCGTGAACGGCCGCGCCTACACGCCGCCGCTTGGAACCGGCGCCACCGCCGACTATGACCGCGCGATCCGGCGGTGGACACGCGAGCTGCGCTGGCGCCGCGCCATGATCGCGGCTCTCGTGCCGCGCCCCGGTGAGATCATCATCGACGTCGGATGCGGTACCGGCAGCTTCGCCGTCATGCTAAAGGCAACCACGCCCGGCGCGACTGTCATTGGAATCGATCCCGATGAGGAAGCGCTGGCGATCGCGCGTGCCAAAGCCGATGCCGCCTGGCTCGCGATATGCTGGGAGCGCGGCTTCGCACGGGACATTGAAAGGCGCGGCGTCGACGCCGTGGTGTCTAGCCTGATGTTCCACCAGGTACCAATGGCCGAGAAGCGCGCCGGATTGTCGGCGATGTACGCCTCACTCCGCCCCGGCGGGCGGCTGGTGATCGCCGATTACGGCCGGCAGCGAGCGCTGATGCGCCTGCTGTTTCGTGTCACCATCCAGCGCCTCGACGGGGTGACCGACACCCAACCCAATGCGGACGGCCTGCTCCCCACGCTGGTCCGCGACGCTGGCTTTGGCAATGTCCGGGAGCTACGCCCAATCTATACCGTGACCGGCTCGATTACGCTTATCGTTGCGGACAAGCCGGGCTGAATGGAGCGAGCGATGGACCTGCAATCGGAGCAGCGGGAGATCAAAAAACAGTCCGCGCAGGCCCTCATGCTTTGCGCTGCGGTTGCGACCGGGTGCGTGCTCTTCCTGCCCAAGCTGGTCACTTTCCCATCCGAGATCGGCGCGCGCCTGGCTTTCGGGATCCAGACGAGTTCGATACATTTTGCGGTTGTCCTCATTGCAGTCCGCCTGGTGTCGAGCGGACGCTACCGTTCGGCGGTCGATATCGGCGGCGCGGCGAAGGCGCCGCCGAGTCCCGCACTCGCGATCAAGGCCGCCTTTCTCCAGAACACGCTCGAGCAGGCGTTCCTGGGCGTCGGCGCGCATCTGCTCCTCGCCTCGGTCGCCAGCGGTCGTTGGTTGGGGCTGCTGGTCGCCTCGCCTACACTGTTCGCGATCGGCCGGTTGAGCTTCTATCGCTGCTATTCAGACGGCGCGGGCGCACGCGCCTTCGGCATGGCGATCACGGCACTGGCTACGCTAATCTGCTACCTAGCTGCGTTCGCGCTATTTATTGGCCTGCTAGTCGGCGGATGATATCGCCGTTCTAGCCTAATTGGACCGGAGGGAAGTCAACGCCGTCCTTGGGATGTGCGGACGCTCGACCTCTCAGAACCCACTTTCGTCAATAATAATCGGCAAGCCGGAGATCACGCAGGCGACCGGTCTGGTCCTCCAACCTCACCCCCGTTCCCGGTGGCATGAAGCGCCACCGCCAATGTTCGCCCTTGATGTAGGCTGCGTCAATCGGACGGCCATTGACGGTCTGGATTCGGTCCCCGGCCTGCCAGCCGCCAGCGGCAGCGGGGCTGTTGGCCGCCACATGAACAACGGACAGTTCGCTCGCGCGCAGCGCGAGTCCGAAACCGCTATGATCCTCGAGCATCGGCAACCCACGCCGCGCCGGCCGCAACCATAGCTTACCCGCCGAGACGTCGAGTACGAGGTCGAACTGTGAGATCAGCGGAAATCCGATGCTGCCAGTCGCGCTGGCTGAAGTCCAACTCGCCGGCGCGAGCGCCGGGACGGAGCGCACCGAGAGTCCGCCCAGCGCCACATCGCCGACCATGAAGGTTGTGGCAAGCAGTAAACCCTCGACTCCGCCGATGGCCGCCGTCGATTGCCGAATACCCTCGAGTAACCGGTGCTCTTCGATAAAGCTGCGCGACAGCATGAGCGCGGTCGAGTTGCCCAGGTCGAAGACCATTGGGGCGGCCGGCAGGCCAGCGACCGACGCGGAGACGAGCAACTCGCGGTTCGAGCCGTGCAAAAGCGACAGCTCCCGCCAGCCGCGCCCTCCAAAAAAAGTGCCGCTACCACCGACCGAAATCCGCCGAGATTCAAAATCGAGAGCTACCCGGTGCCCGGCAAGCATGTCCTCGCCGAGTATGAGATCAACGCGACCGCCGAGCGCCGACGAAACTGTGTCAAGATCAGCGACGATAATGACGGGAAGGCGCCTCCGCTGCCCTCCGAGCGCGAGATCGACGTCGCGCGCGAACCGGACGGATGCACGCCCCCCAACACCACGGATGGTTCGCTGTTCGGCCAAGGGTAGGCCAAGCCTTGTCGCCAGCGAGGCGCTGATGATCGATGCGGCGCTGCCGCTGTCGAGGATCGCATCGACGGAGATGCCTGCGACAACCGTTGGGAGGACGATCGTGTCGCCCGTGACCAGGCTGAAGGGTTGCCAAAAAGGCGGTTCCGCAAATCCGTTCCAATCGGCAACCAAGCTCTCGGCTCCCGCGATGGCAGGGCCGATCGTCCCTCCCACCAATACTGACCCGCAGCAGCGGAGCATGGCAATCACATCTCGCCGAGAAATCAAAGAGTTTCCGAACCGCATTCGTCAGCCTTTCGCTCGGCGTTGACCGGAAATCAGATGTAAACTTGATTTGATCAGGAACCGGCATCTGAACGAGAAAACTGCACCAGTCGAGCAAGTTATCTTCACGCGCCAATCGTCTTGATTGCCAACCAACTCTTCAACGCGACCGTACTAGACCAATTTTTGCGCCCTGTCAGCGGCACCCCATTTCTTGGAATAGCTCCATGACGTCACATGCGGGATGACGTGTCTACGCGATTGCCAACCGCAAATCGGAGCAACGGCACGCGCAGGAGCGGGCATGATCGAGGTTCATTTGCTGCGCTATGCGCTCGCCGCTGCCGACAGCGGCAGCTTCAGCCAGGCGGCCGACCGGTTCGGGATCAAGCAATCGACGCTCAGCAAGCGCATCCACTATCTGGAGGATCGGCTCGGCGTGGCGCTGTTTCGCCGGTCGAGCCGCGGCGTGGTGCCGACCGACCCGGGTATGGGCATCCTGCGCAAGGCGCGCCAGATCGTCGAGGACATCGACGCGCTCGATCAGGATTGCGCGGCGATCGCGCGGGGCACTGCGGGGCTGCTGCGGTTCGGCTTTCACGGGTCGCTGGGAAGCGGTGACCTTTCCGCGGTCGTCCGCGACTTTCGTGCAGCCTGGCCGGATGTCGAACTGGCAGCGCGCGAGCGGAGCCGTTCGCGGCTGCTGCGGGCGCTGGAGCGCGACCAGCTCGACTTCGCGGTGATGAGCGGACAGGCCGCGCGTCCCGGCATCGTCTCGCTGTCCTTCTGGAGCGAGCAGGTGATGATCGGGCTGGCGCGCAGCGATCCGCTGTGCGCATGCGATCCGCTCTACTGGTCGGACCTGCGCGGCATGACCTTCGTGATCAGTAAGGTGGATCCGGGCCCGTTCCTCAACGACCTGATCGCCTCCCGCCTCTCGGGGCCGGGCTTCGGCCCCAGCGTCAAGGTCCAGGACGTCCGCCGCGAGAACCTGTTCTCCTTCGCGGGGATTGGCTGCTGCGTCGTCACGACCGGCATCGCGCGCGAGGATGACGATCTGGTGCTCCGTCCCGTGCATGACGCGTTCGGCGCCACCCATCTCGAGCAGGCGATCCATTGGCGCCGCGATAATGACAGTGCGGCGCTCAGGCGCTTCCTGGAGATGCTGGCGCATCGTTACGGTCGGCCCTTGCCGACCCGCTGAGTATCCAGAAATTCGAAGGGCCGCCGCGCACAGGGGGGAGCGCGGCGACCCTTCCCGCTTGCCGGCTGTCCCAGGGGGCGCGGGAAAGCCGGAGCGGATCAGCGAAGGCTGGTGATGCTGTTCGTCGCCTGGTTGCCGACCGCGACCGCGCTCACCTGGTTGCCGGTGAGGGCGAAGCTGCTGCCGGTCATCGATCCGAGCGGCAAGATCAGCTGATTGCCCGTCGCGATCGCCGTCACCGGACCATAGTTGGTCTGGCTGCTGACTATCGCGACGCTACCCGGCTGCCCGAACGAGGACAGGCTCGCCGCATTGGTCGCGGTGTTGCCATAGGCCGCAGCCGAGACGGTGTTGGCGCCGATCGTCATCGACGCCTGGTTCATGCCGGTGAGCGGGCCGTTGAATGCCGCGCCGACCAGGCTGTTCGAGGCCGAGGCCGTCACGCTGCCATAGTTGGTCTGGGCGTTGAGCAGCGGCGCACCCGCGTCCGCCCAGATCTCGAACCGGCTGACCTCGGACGTGACGGTTACCGGCGACGGCACATTTCCGCGCACCACCAGCTGGTTGTCCACGGCATTACCGCGCGCCAGCGCGCTGGTCGCATTGCCGTCGATCCCGACCGACGAGGCGTCGATCATCGGCATCGCCGGGAATTGCGATGCGCGGTAGCCGGCATCCAGGGATGCGTTCGCCGCGACACTCGCGGTGCTGGTCTGCATGTTGCCGAGCCCGCCCGCGACGCCACCGCCCAGCGTGTCGATCGTGACGAGGTTCACCGCGCGGTTCGCATTCGCCTCGGCGGCAGTAACGTTGGCGTTGATCGCGAAGCGTGAGCCGGCCATGCCGATCCCGCTGTCGCCATTCTCGATCGAGGTGACGCCATCGGCCGAAATGCTGCCGCCTGCGAACTGCAGATTGCCAAGCACATCGTCGCCCGAGATGCCGGGGCTCGAGACGATCGAGACGCGCGTGTTGCGGCCCGTCAGCGATCCCGCATCGACAGCAGCGACCGCGAGGCGGTTGTCGGCCTCGTTGATGCCGGCATAGGCCTGGTTGGTGTTGGCCTTCACCGAGACGCTCGAGCCATCCAGCGATCCGGGCGCGACAAGAGCCTGGGTCGACTGCGCGGTGCCGATTACCTGACCATATTGCGCCGAAGACAGGGCGGTGCCGGGTGCCGGCGTGTCCGCCGATCCGAGGCTGACCGCGCTCAGCGACAGCCGGTTGGCGACGGTGTTGCCGATGATCGTCGAGGCGACGCCATTTCCCTCGACAGAATAGGCCGAGCCATAGGTGCGATAGTCACCGAGCATGCCGAAGCGGCCGGCCACCGCGCTGTTGATCCCGACCGCATCTTCCACCGAGCCCGACAGGCCGAGCTTCTGGGTGCTGGCCAGCGCATAGTCGGCGGCGGCGCCATAGCCTTCGAGCAGGGGGCCGGAGACCGCCTCGCCATGCCCGCTGCCATTGGCGAAGCTGGTGCCGGCCACGCTCATGCTGTTCGAGGCCGAATTGCCGATCGCGGTGCCGGCCAGCACATTGTCGCGCACCGCGAGGTCGGACTGGAGCACCGTCGCCGGGAGCGCGAGTAGGACGCCGAGCGGCGCGGCACCGCCGCCCGCCTCGACTCGGATTTGGCCGTTGCCGCTCTGGACATTGTTGAGATCGGCGCTGGCGCGCAGCAGCGGCGCGCTGAGGGTAAGGCCGTTGGTCGCGCCGTTGCCGGTCGCCGCGACGCTGACCGTGTTACCGTCGGCGGCCAAGGTCGAGCGCTCGACCGGCGACAGCACGCCGAGCTTGAGCGCGCTGGTCGAAGTGGCGCCGACGCTCGACTCCCCGAAGTCCTGCACATTGTGGACGCTGAACGCGGCGGTGACGCTGGAGCTGTTGTCGAACCCGGCGGACGCGGTGCCGACCGGACCCGAACCCGGAAGCCCGAACGTATCGACGGTGCTGGCTTCGACGGTCAGCTGGTTGCGCTCCGCGAGATTGGCGATCGCGACGGCGCGCGCGCTATTGTCCGAGAGCGACGCCTGCGAAGCCGTCATGGCGCCCAGGATGTTGGTCCGGATGCCGCCAACGGTATCGGCCTCGACATCGGCCGCACCGGCACGCTGGACAGCGGTCAGGTTGGCGACCGCGCCGCTTCCCGAAACCGCGCCGACGCGCAGCGACATCGCGTTGTCGGACTGGTTGCCATAGCCGCCTGCGACCAGTGCGTCGCCGTCATGCCGCACGGCGGAATCGGACAGCGAACCGAACACGACCAGATGGAAGGGATCGGAACCGTCGTTTTCGCCCGCGCGAGCGGTAACCGCGCCGTCCTGCTCCTGGTGGCTGAGCGTCGCGAAGGTCGCCGAGATCGTCGGGTCGCCATCGGCCGAGCCGGGAACCAGCGAGACCGGGCCGCCATCGGCAGAACCGAATGCACTCGCCCCGGTGACGGTGAAGTCGCTGGAGAAAGCGTTGCCGTAGCCGAGCGCCCGGACGAGGTTGTCCGTCATCGCGAGATCGCTGCCGAAGGTGGCGCCGGTGCCGATGCGCACCGCCGCCATGTTGGTCGAGGTGACCGCCGAGCGCGTGTCGTTCGACTGGAAGCCGACGATGCCGCCAGCCGCCGGCTGCTGGAGCCCTTCGAGCGACAGGGTGGCCATGGCATCGTTGCCGAGTGCCTGGGCATCGAGCCGGTTTTCGGCGACCGCGACGCTGTTGCCGCGGCTGGTGTCGATGTTGATGCCGAGCGTGCCGCCGGTGCTCAGCGCCGTCGCGATCGAGGAGGCGCCGCGCTGGGTGGTGACCAGCAATGCGTCGCCATCGGCGGCGACCGCACGATTGCCCGAGGTGAGGCGGGTGACCGCGCGCTGGCCGACGAGCTCCGCGGAGTCGATCGAGAACTCGCTGTCCGACCGATTGGCGCGGACCGACGCAGTGACGCCGTTGGCGCGCAGCGCGATATCGGAACCCTGGGCGGGAGGCGCGGCCATCACGATCTCGAAGCCGCTGGTATCGGCAAGCGCGCGAACATGGTCGGCGCGCTGGTGGTCGGCGACGACACGGGTGCCGCTGACCTGGTCGGTGGACTGCGCCGAAGCGGGCGTGACGGCCAGCATGGCGGCGAGCGCAACGGTGGCGCCGCCGATCATCAGCGCGGTGCGGGAATGGGTGATACGGGACATGGGAATACTCCGGTTCAGGGGGTAAGGGGCAGTCGGTGGGGGTCGTCAGGCTGTCAGGTGGGCGCCTCCCTGGGACTTGAGGGACGGGCTGCTCAGCCGCCGATGCGGAGCCGAGCCAGATCCTGCGCGCCGGCTTCGCCGCGGTGCAGGGTTGGGTCGGAGGCGGCGGGCCGCCACCGCAGGGCGATCTTTCCCTTGGCGACGCCGCGTGCGGTCAGCGCGTCCACAACCGCGGCGATGCGCTGGTCGGTGAGCGCATCACGTTTCGCAGGCTCGAGCACCTCGATGTCGCGCGCGACGATGCGGAGCTCGACGGGCGCGGTACGGGCGGCGTTTGCGATACGGTGGAGCGCGGCCAGCGCCGAACCGCCGAGATCGGAGGACCCCGGCTCGAACATCAGCGCAGCGCCATCGCCCCTTCCCGGATTCGTCTGCGGCAGCGTGTTGAGGGCCTGAGCGGCGGCGTCGACCAGACCCTGGGTGACCGGTCCGGCGCGTTCCGCGAACCGGATGGGCGGCAACGTGATCGCGGGATTCCACGACTGCATCGCGATGCAGCCCTGCGGATCGACCTCCGCGACCGCACCGACCAGCCGCATCGTCGCTTCCTCGAGCGTCGTGCGGATGCCGAGCTGCAAAGGCTCCTGGCCCTTCGCGCCGATGTTCACGTCGAACAGGTCGGACCCGAAGAAGCGGAAGGTGTTTAACCCGATCTCATAGCCGGTGAACTGCTTGGTGAGGCTGACGGTGCGCGCGACCAGGAGCGAGCGCGTATCGACAATCCGGAGATCGATCGCGACCGACTGGGTGTAGGTACGGACCTTGGGACCGACCTGCCCGACGCGCACTTCGGCGCCTCCCGAGCGGATATTGTAGTTGAGCTCGGTGATGCCTCCGACGATGTAATAGTCAGAGGCGGCGATGCTCCCGCCATAGTAAGGCAGCCAGGGCACGCTCGACGGGCCGTTCGCCCCGCCGACATTGTGCGGGCTGCCATCGCCCAGCTGGCGCCGGTCGGTATAGCCGAGTTCGCGTTCGCCGATGGTCGGATCGAAGCGCTCGGCGAGCGTGACCGGGCCCGCCAGCTTGCCGAGCGCCGAGGACACCATCAGCGCCCCGCCCTGGGTGATCGCGGTGCCCTCGCTCACCGAATATTTGCCGGTGAAATCCCGGACGTCGCCGACCGCGATCACGACGGGCTTGTGCCGCACAGCCGAAAGCTCGGCGCTGAAGCAGGCGAAGGCGGGGTCCATCGGGGTGCGGTTGTCGCGCGCGGCGGCGCCGATCAGGACCGGCTCCTCCCCCGGTGCCAGGCGCTGCTGCCTGAGGCTGACGCAGCCCGAGAGGCCGGGGAGCACCAGCGCGGAAAGCAGCAGGCGGACGCGCCGCGCTCCGATGACGGGCGCCAGCATCAGTTAAGCGCTCCGAAGCCGCAGGCGGTGCTGCCCGAGACGCTGGCGCGCTGATCGCCCGAATTGGACTGCGAGGAGTTGAGCGCCTGCCAGGCGGGGCCATCGGCGGTCGCGCCGGTCGCGCCGATCGCGGACGAGGCGATGAGGCCATCGTTACGCTGGTCGAGGCCAATATCGGTGCGGGCCTCGCCGGACGCGGTGCCCGCATTGCCGGTTGCGGCGGAGCTGGCGCCGGTGACCGTAGGAGAGTTGGCGACGGCGCTCTGCGCCCCGCTGTTGCCGACCGCGCTCGCCGCGACCGAGCAATTATACTGGCGCGCGATCGTGGTGTTGTAGACCGGCGCCGCATAGATGCCGGCGCGCTGCTTGGCGATCAGATCGGCGACGGCTGCGCGGGCGGCAAGATCTTGCGGCGTCTCGAACTGCCAAGCCCGGTTTTCGCCGACCTCCTGCGCGAATGCAGGAGCAGCTGCCAGCGAAGCCAGCAACGCGGCGAAGGCTCCGAGCCGAAGCCGGCGCCCACCCGAAAACTGGAACCCCTTCAACATGGTAATGCTCCTCTCGCCACGCGGCAGCGCGGCGTCGGGAGCAAGGAAGAGAAGCGGCAACAGAAAACAACGAGCGTCGAAGGCCAGCGTAGAATTAGAAAGTGCCGGCTCGATCGCTCCGCACCGGCACCGTCAGATTATGCGCGGTTGCCGATCACCATCGGTGCCAATGGGAGTTCATGGGTGGCCGAGTCGAGCACCGCTGAATCCCGTCCGAGTGCCGATATAGCGACCGTACCCGTCCTGCTCTGGATCGTCTAAAGCCCGCTGCACACCCGATTCCGAAGAGTGCAGGGGCGCCGGAGCCATTGGGGTAGCGAGGATTATTGGCGGCCGGCTGGCGGCAGGACCAACGATGACCACGCCATCGACCGCGACACACGTTCCTGGGCCCTCGGACCTCAGGCCCCGTCAGCCTGATAGCCGAGATCGATGATTTCGCTGACTGGACCGACAATCAGGCCGTCCTTGCCGATCTCCGATTGGTCGCCGATGCGTTGTCGCTGGGTGGTTGCGAGGGGCTGGCCCTGCAGATAGTCTTGGAACAGCGCCTGTTCGAGGCCGACGAACCGCACCAAGTCGGGATTGGGGAGCAGCAGGCTCAGTTCTTTCGCCTGCTCAAGGTCCATATCGACCCGGCCGAACGGCGTGATTACCGCGCCGGCGAAGAGGCGCTTCTCGGTATCGTCCGCGACCCGCACAAGGCGGCGCGGCGTTGTCGCCAGCGCGTCTTCATCGAACCATTTGAGCAGGCCGAGACCGATTGCGGTCTGTTCGATGTGCGTGCGGGCGACCGCCTGAATCAGATCATCGCGTTCTTCCTGGGTGAGTTCATCGCCCTCAGTCTTGGGATCAAGGGCAAAGAGGAACGGCGCGCGAGGCGGATCGACCAAGCCCCAGCGCGACATTACCGCCCAGCCTTTGACCGACCGGTTGAACCAGCGCAGGCCACGGGCGGTGCGGGTCCGCTTCTGAACATGCACGCCGCGAATCTGGCCATCGGCCGTCTTGATCGGTCCGGGTCGCGATGCGCCAGTCGCGTTTCCCTTCTGATGCGACCCCTTTGCCTCTGCGATCGCGAGGGCGCCGGGCCGCGCGCAGATCCAATCAGGCATCTCCGCGCTGGTGAACCTCTTGACGCGCCAGTGCGGCGACAAGTGGAAGTTATCGCCATCGATCGCCGCGAACCAAACATAGTCGTGATGGATCTCAAGATAGGCACGCGCAAAGAAGCGGCCGAACAACCCGGAGAAGGAGCGGCGCATCTCTGTGCCGCGGCCGGGGCCCCTGCCGCGCCAGATCAAGTCGGGGCCGGGCTGGAGCAGGTCTTCGAGAAACGCGAACAGCGAAGTCGAGCCTGGCGCGGTCTGGAGGATTTCGCCCCAGGCAGCTCGCGCGACATGGTTCATGTCGAGCGATACCTGCGGTAGCGGCCGACCGGCGGGTCCGCGAAGATGCGTGGGGCATGCGCGCGGCGGGCTAATGATGTAGCGCTGTGAGCGGACAGTCATGGTGCGGCTCTCGCTACAGGAAATTGTGAATAGTCAAAGCGCCTGCCGCGCTTGAGCCGATCCAGCGTTCCGAATCGTCCGCGGTCAGCTCGATAGCGTCCTGCTCGGAGTTAACGCAGACTAGGGTCTGCACCTGCGGATCGGCCAGACCATTCAGCCCGCTGACGAGACGACGCTTGTTGTCGCTGTCGAGCCCTAGGAACAGGCTGGAATCGACAAGGATCAACCAGGGAGTCGGTCGGGGATCGCTCCGGATCATTCTCAACATGATGTCGAACAAGGCGAAAGTCTGCTCGGAGCCGGCAAGGCCGCCGGTCTCGTAATAATGATCGCTCTCGCGCGGACGCACTTCGGCGCGATACTCGCCGACCCGGCGGATTCGGGATCCAAAGGTCGCACTGCAGAATAATTCTTCGCGCAGTGCGTCCCAGGCCTGATCTTCGCTCAGGCCAAGCTGCGGCGCGAGCGCTCGCAATTCGCGGCGGAACGGGTCCTTTATGTCGCTCGGCTTGAGTGAATGGCTTTCGAGATAAATGATGTTGAAAAGCGAGCGAGGCCAGTTCGCGGCGACATTGCCGTCTACCTCGATGTGCAGTCGTGTTCGGTGCTTTTCAGGGATCCGCTTGAGGGTTTTCGCTTCTTCGCTCAGCCTAACCGTTGTCCGGACGCCCTGCATCGAAACCGCCGCCTCAATCGCCATCGACGGCGAACGCACGCCGAACAACTGCCAGCGCTTGCAAAGATTCTCGAAGTTGGTGCCGCCCGAAAAGGCGGCGATGCACTCGCACAAGCTCGATTTGCCGGAATTGTTCTGGCCGAACACGACATTGTGCCGCCCAAGAGGAACCGTCGACCGGGTTCGAAAGGGCCCTATATTCTCGATTGAGATGCTGGTGAGGCCATGCTTGAGCACGCTGTCGGCGGAGGCAACGCGCTGGAATATCCACTCCTCATGCTGCGTCTTCCAGCGCCTCAGGGTCTCGACCGTGTGACGGCTGGCGGTGTCGTCGATCAGCTTGCCATGCGTCTGACAGACCCACAGGCCGTTGGCTTCGCTGGCGCGGTCCTCGGGCTGCATGCCAGCATCGAACCGGGGACCGCCGGGCGCCGCGGCGGTGATGTGGGCTGCGACGCCCACCATGGTGACGCGACCGACGCGATCGTCGGACGGCCCCACCGTCAGTTGCCGACAGTCGGGCTGGGCGCACAGGTAGCCGGCGCGCTGAGCTAGGAGACGGATCGTAGCCTTAGAAAAATCGTCACGCGCTCCCGCCAAGCCTGGTCCCTCCCGAGTTCCCGGTCCCGCGCGGGCCGGAATTGGTTCGACCGATCATCGGTGGATAGGCAGCGATATTCAAGTCGATCACCTAACGCCTGCCTCAGCGTAACGCTTCCAGCATCAACTGTTTGCGGGACGTTGGCGCCTCAACTTCGCGAACTCGCGATCACTTGCCATGAAAAGCGTCAACATCGGCACAATCAGCTTCGCGGGACCCTGCGATGCCTCACCCGTCGCCGCGGCATGCGCCTCGGCATAGGCAATAAGGTCGCGATGGACATCGGCGGGTATCTCGAGCGTCATTCTGACCGGCTTGTCGTTCGCGATCGGACCGAGCTTGAGCGTCATTTCGAACCTCCGTCGCTTGGCGCGATCACGATGTCGCGCGTGACGATTACGCGAAGCTGGAATCCCGGCCGGATTGTAAGCGTCGGCTGCACCCCCATCTGGCGCCGAACCAGATCCTGGCCGGTCCGGCCGATCGATTGCGAGGTGCCCTGCCGCACGGCTCGGACAAGATCGTCATCATCGCTGCTGCCTACCTCGGTGCCGACACTGAGTAGGGTCGAGATCAGCGCGGCACGTAGCATTCCGCCCCAATGCTGGTTCACCCGGTCCTGGAGGCCCGAATAGCCCGCGGCATCAGCGCCCGGCAGCCGGTCGAGCTGGATCGAACCGCCATCGGGCAGGATGAGGCGATCCCAGGCGAGGAGCACACGATTCTGGCCGAACGATACCTGCGAGTCATATTCGCCGATCAGCCGGCTGCCCTGCGGAATCAGCAGATACTTGCCGGTCACGCTGTCATAGACATTCTGGGTCACCTGGGCGGTGATCGTTCCCGGCAGGTCGGAGCGTATGCCCGTGATCAGGGCAGCGGAGATGACGCTCCCCGCCTGCACCATATAGGGCGAGCTCGGCTGAACGATGCGATAGCTGCTTTCGGTCGGCCCCTGGTCAGTCTGACGAAGAAAGTCACGCTTCCCTCCCTGATCCGTCGCGGCAGCGCTCGACGGAGTGGGTACCGGGACCGCGCTTTGAGCAGCAGGCAAAACCAATGGCTGCGGTGCGGCCGTTGCGATCGACGGGGACGTGCTTTCTCCGCCTGCGAAGACCTTGCTGGTTCTGGCGGCGTCTCGCTCCTGTCGCACTCGATCCCGCGCGGCCAGGGCGGCGTTCGCACCCGTTGACGGGGGCGACGAAGGCGCGCCGATCGGCGGCGGCAAGGCGTCGACGCCGCGTTGTTGCGCGGAAAGGATCGGGCGGCCAAGATCGCCCGGAAGCGGCGGGCCGAGCTTGGGCACTTGCGAATAGTCCTTCGGCGCGCCGGCAAGGCTGTCCGTGGCGCGATTGTCGGTCGCATAAAGCTCCGTCTGGTTCTTCGGCGCCGCGGGCTGGAGGGCGTAGATCAGCGCCCCGCCGATCCCGGCGGTGGCGACCAATCCTACGCCTGCCAAAGCCTTGCGCGAAAGCCGCATCACGCGCGGAGGGTCACCGCGCAGCCGGAGATCCGCCGGGCTGATCGGGGCCGGTTCGGCGGACGCGGTCATTTGGATTGCTCCCGGCGCGCGACCGTCTGACGTAGGATGCGGACGCGCTGATCGGACTTGCCGACGCTCAGGCGCATCTCGGCACCGTCGAACAGTCGATCGACTACCAGATAGCGTCCGCGGACACGGTAGTTGACCAATTCGCCCTCACCCTTGGCTCCGGCGATAAACAGCGGCGGGAGGTCGCTCTGGCCGATGCCCGGCGGCAGCTCGATGAACACCTGGCGGCCATCGTCGAACGCGCGCAGCGGACGCCATGCCGGACGGTCGCCTTCGACGCGATATTGGAAATTGAGCGCGTCGATATCGATGCCGGGCACGACCGGAGCCACGGCCGCGGCCTCGCGGTTCCGTGCCGCGAGCGCGATCAATGCGTCCTGTGGATAGGTCCACGACACCGAGGCCATATAGGTGTCGGGGGTCGATCGTAGCTCAACATGGTATGTGCGGCGGTCGGTATTGATGACCAGATTGGTGACGAGGCCACTCCGGGTCGGCTTGACGAGAATGTGGACGCGCTGACCCGCGCCCGTGCCGCTGACCGTGTCGCCGATGATCCAGCGCACTGTGTCACCTGGCCCGACCAGCTGTTCGCCTTCCTGGAGCGCGATATCGGTTACCTGCCCCGGTGCGGCGTATAGCTGGTATAGCGCGCCTTCAGCCCAAGGGTAGAGCTGGATCGCGTTGAGGAAACCCTCGCGAACCGGTTGCATGCGCGCGGCCGCGTTCGCAGTGCCGACACGCGTTCTGGGATCGGCAGCCTCGGGCACGGTCGATGCCATCATCGGCTTCAATTGGCCGGGAAGCGGCAACGGTTCGGGGATGCGCACGATCTCGACCGCCTTGGGCCGGTCGGGTTCCGGCACTGCAGCCGGTGCTGAGTCGAACGCAAGTGGCGGGGTCTGCGCGTGGGAGGCAGTGCAGGCGGCGAGCGGCATGCTCGCCAGCAGCAGGGCCAAGCGGATGGGGGTCATTGCGAAAGCTCCTTTGACCAGTTGAGGGCATTGACGAACACGCCGAGCGGGTTCTTGCGCAGCGCATCGGGCGTGCGGGGCGTCTGGATCACCACGGTCGCGATCGCCGACCAGCGCTCGGTCGCGGCAAGGCTGCCGTCCTGATATCGGCGCTCGGTCCACGATATCCGGAAGCTGTTGTCCGAGGCGCGGATCACGCTCGAGACGTCGACGGCCACCTGGACCTTGCCGACCTGCGTGAACGGGTCGTTGTTGCGGGCATAGTCGTTGAGCGCGAGCGCGCCCTTGGCGGTGGTGAATTCATAGGCCCTGAGCCAGCTCTGGCGCAGCACCACCGGATCGGCCGGGATGCCACGCACATTCTCGATGAAGCGCGCCAGGTGGAAAGCGATTTGCGGGTCGCTCGGGCGATAGTCGGCCTCGGCCGGCGCGACGGCCTGGGCTTCGCCCAGCTTGTCGACCTGGACGATCCACGGGGTGATCGTGCCGCGCATCGCCATTCCGATCAGGCCGGCAATGGTCAGGGCGAGGAGCGCAAGCGATGCAAAGCAGGCGAGCCGCCAGCTATGGGCCTGGACACGGCCGGAGCCGATGCGGTCATCCCATTGCTGGCCCGCGCGCTGATAGGGAGTCTCGGGCTCCGGCGTTGCGCCGTAGCGCACGGTCGATCGGCGAAACATGGCATTCTACTCCTTGTCGGTGACGCTGACGGAGGCCCCGGGGCCGCGGCTGTCGCCGCCGCGCAGCGTGTGGGTTGCGACGGTGGCACCATGGACGATCGCCTGATGGCGGCGCATCGACTTTGCCCAGGCAGGCGGTTCGCTGCGTGGCGCGCTGGCCGCGGCGGCCCCGGCCTCGGTTGCACTGCTATCGGGCGGTGCCGATGCCGATCCTGCCTCAGGGGCTTCGGTCTGGGGTAATGGGACGCCGCCACTGTCGCGCTCGACCGGACCAGGTCCGGCTTGCGGCTTCGGGACGCCACCGGAGTCGCGTTCGACGGGAGCAGGTGTCGGAGCCGTTCCCGCCGCACCGCCTGAACCTGTGGTGCCGCCACCGCCTCCGCCGCTTGGCCCGCCGGTGCCGCTTCCCGCCGCCCGGCGAAGCGGAGACATGGCGCTGCTGGCCGCAGTGCGTCCGACATTGCCCAGACCCGATGCGACGCCGGCTATGCCAGACTTGCCTTCGGCACCGGCGCGATAGGCGCTGGCGGCAGTGCTGACCGTGCGGCCGGCACCGGCAAGCGCACCGCCTGCAGCCCCCATCGCGGCACCGCCTGCGGCGGCACCCGCGGCGATAACGCCGCCTGCTGCCAGTGCCGTGCCGGCAGCGGCACCAGCGCCCAGCTGCGGGCCGCCCGAGACGATGCCGCTGGCGATGCCCGGTCCGAAAATGCCGAGCCCGAGCAGGCAGAGCGCGCCGAGGACGATTGCCATAGCGTCCTCGATCGTCGGCTGCGCATTGCCAATGGCGTTGGTGAATTCGGAGAAAAGGGTCGAGCCGATGCCGACGATGACCGCGAGCACCAGGACCTTGATCCCCGACGATACAACGTTGCCAAGCACGCGCTCGGCCATGAAGGCGGTCTTGCCGAACAGGCCGAACGGGATCAGCACGAAGCCGCACAGCACCGTCAGCTTGAATTCAATGAGCGTGATGAAGAGCTGCACCGCCAGCACGAAGAAGGCGAGCAGGACGATCACCCAGGCGAACAGCAGGACGACGATCTGGATGAAATTCTCGAAGAAGCTGATGTAGCCCATCAGCCCGGAGATCGAGTCCAGGATCGGTCGGCCGGCGTCTAGCCCGACCTGCGCGACCCGCCCCGGCTGAAGCAGTTCGGCGGTCGTGAAGCTGGTGCCGGACGCTTTCAGCCCCAGGCCCGCGAAGCTCTCGAAGACGATCCTCGCGAGCATGTTCCAGTTGCCGATGATGTAGGCGAAGATGCCGACGAACAGCGTCTTCTTGACGAGCCGGGCGACGATGTCGTCGCCCTCGCCGAAGGTCCAGAACAGCGCGGCCAGCGTCACGTCGATGACGATCAGCGTCGTCGCTAGGAAGGCGACCTCGCCTTGGAGGAGACCGAACCCGGAGTCGATGTAGGAGGTAAAGACCTCCAGGAACCGGTCGACGACGCCTGTGCCGCCCATGTCACTGCTCCTGCTGAGAATTGGGGACCACGCCATTTGCGGGGATCGCCGGCTCGGAAGACTTGCCCGTCGCCTCGCCGTGCACCGGTTCCGCCAGAGGCGTTGGCCGGTGCCCGAGGAACCGCTGGCGGTTCTCGGCCCAGGCTGCCAGGCAGCCCGGGTCCGAGCCCGCCGCCTGCCCGGCCAATTGGCAGCTCCGGAGTTTCGCCTGGAGCGGGTCTGTGGGCAGGTCGGTCGAGAGGTTCGAGGGTGGCGGTGAGGGCTTCGGCCCCTCGCGCAAGGCAAGCAGGCCCATTGCGAGCGCCACGCCAAGGCAGGCGTATGCACCGATGCGTGCGGGGAGCCGGATGTTCACCGCCATCGCCTCAGCGGTGGAACATCTGTGCCGGGGTCGGCCGATAGCCGGTGCCCGGTGCGAGGAAGCGGCGCAACTGCTCGCGGGCCTGGTCCTGGGCGGCAGCGCGCTGCGATGCCTCGAGCGCCTGGGCGCGACCCTGCGCCGCAACGACCGCCGTCAGGTCGGCGAGTTGGCGGGCCTGGAGCGCGAGCAGCTGATTGCCAGCCTGCGCCGCCTGCAATGCACCCGACGCTGACTGGCTGGAGCCGACGATCCGGTCCATCGCGTCGCGGGAGCCCTCGATGTTGCCGACCACGCCGGCCTGTACCTTCAGCGCATCCTCGAACCCGGCGACGGTGTCTTCCCAGCGCGCACGGGCATTGTCGACCAGGGCCTTGTCGGTCGCCGACATCGGAGCGCCGCGATACCGGCTGGTGAAGGCCTGATCGATCGACTGGACCGAATAGGCGATGCGCTGCGCGTTGCTGAGCAGCTGCTGGGTGGCGCGCACCTGCGACTGGAGCTCGGCCAGCGCGGAGGTGGGCAGCGACGCCAAATTCCTGGCATCGTTGATCAGCGCCTGTGCCTCGTTCTGGAGCGACTTGATCTGGTTGTTGATCTGCTCGAGCGTCCGGGCGGCGGTCAGCACATTCTGCGAATAGTTGGTTGGGTCGTAGACGACGCCACCAAACTGGGCATGGGCGGGGGCGGCGGCGAAGCCGAGCAGCATCGCGGTGCCGGTGGACAGCGCGAGGCGGCGGAGCGACGAGATACGCATGGACTTTACTCCTGGGCAGTGAGGGGGAGAAGATCCGCGGCCCAATCGAGACCGCGGGCGCGCAGCCACGCAGGCGCAAAGCCCGCGCGGCCATGGGCTTCGAGAAGTTCGGCGATGCGGCGCTGGTCGGTGCGTGACGAAGCGGCGGCGAAGGCGAGCGCGACCTCGCCCAACCCCAAATCGAACAGGCGGTTGCCGCGGCGGGACTGACAGTAATAGTCGCGCTTGGGCGTGGCCCGGGCCAGGATCTCGATCTGGCGGTCGTTCAGGCCGAACCGGCGATAGATCGCGGCGATCTGCGGCTCGAACGCACGCTCATTGGGCAGGAAGATGCGGGTCGGACAGCTCTCGACGATCGCCGGCGCGATCGCCGACGTCTCGATATCGGCGAGGCTCTGAGTCGCGAATACGACGCTCGCATTCTTCTTGCGCAGAGTCTTCAGCCATTCGCGGAGCTGCTGGGCAAAGGCAGGGCTGTCCAGAACCAGCCAGCCCTCGTCGATGATGATCATCGTGGGCGCGCCGGTGAGATGGGCTTCGATCCGGTGGAACAGATAGGAGAGGACGGCGGGCGCGGCCGCGCTTCCGACCAGTCCCTCGGTCTCGAACGCCTGGACACGCGCCTTACCCAGATGCTCGGATTCCGCATCGAGCAGCTGGCCGTGCGGGCCACCGACGCAATAGGGGCCAAGCGCCTGTTTAAGCTGCTGCGACTGGAGCAGCACGGCCAGGCCGGTCAGCGTCCGCTCCGGCACCGGTGCCGATGCGAGAGAGTTCAGCGCAGCCCAGAGATGCTCCTTGGCCTGAGGATCTAGCGGAACGCCTTCGGACGTGAGGATGGCAGCGAGCCATTCTGCCGCCCAGCTGCGCTCGGCGAGATCGTCGATCCGGGCGAGCGGTTGCAGCCGGACGCCATGCGCACTCTCGTCTTGCGGCGCATGGCCGAGGTCCTGCCAGTCTCCGCCCATCGCCAGCGCGGCCGCGCGGATCGATCCGCCAAAGTCGAACGCGAAGATCTGCGCATTCTCGTAGCGGCGGAACTGCATCGCCATCAGTGCCAGCAGCACCGATTTGCCGGCACCGGTCGGTCCGACGATCAGCATGTGGCCGACATCGCCGACATGGAGCGAGAAGCGAAACGGCGTCGAACCTTCAGTGCGCGCGAAGAACAGCGGCGGGGCATCAAAATGCTCATCGCGTGCCGGCCCCGCCCAGACGGCCGAGAGCGGGACCATATGCGCGAGATTGAGCGTCGAGATCGGCGGCTGGCGGACATTGGCGTAGACATGGCCGGGCAGGCTCCCGAGCCAGGCCTCGACCGCGTTCATGCCTTCGGCAATCACCGTGAAGTCGCGACCCTGAACGACCTTCTCGACCAGCCTGAGCTTCTCGGCGGCGATACCAGGATCGGGGTCCCAGACGCTGACGGTCGCCGTCACATAGGCCTGGCCGACGACGTCACTACCGAGTTCCTGCAGGGCGAGATCAGCGTCCGCCGCCTTGTTGGAAGCGTCGCTGTCTACCAGCACCGACGCCTCGTTGGTCATCACTTCCTTGAGGATCGCGGCGATCGACTTGCGCTTCGCGAACCATTGGCGGCGGATGCGGGAAAGGAGCTTGGTCGCATCGGTCTTGTCGAGCGTGATCGCGCGTGTGACCCAGCGATACGGAAAGGCTAGCCGATTGAGGTCGTCGAGCAGGCCGGGAAAGGTCGCGCTCGGAAAGCCGGTGACGGTCAGCGTGCGCAGATGCTGGCCGCCGAGCCTCGACCAGCGTCTCGTCCGCCAGTATCGAGTCCAGGTACATCGGAATGTCGGGCACGCCGACGCGCTGGCGCTTGGTCGAAATCGTAGCGTGTAGATAGGTCAGCGTTTCGCCGTCATCGAGCCAGCGGGCTTCGGGCACGAACCCTTCGAGCAGCTGGAGCAGCCGCGTGCTGCGATCGACAAAACTGGCGAGCAGCTCGTGGGGATCGACACCGCTGCGCGACCGCCCTTCGTAAAGCCACCCTTCCGCGCGGGCTGCATCTTCGGGTGGCGGCATCCATTGCAGCGTCAGGAAATAGGCGCTCTCGAAATGCGCACCTTCCTCGGCGAACTGCTCGCGGCGTTCCCGCTCGACCAGCGCCGAGGCCGGGTCCGGAAAGCTATCGTCGGGATAGTCGAGTGCGGGCACTCGCTGGGCTTCGAAGAAGATCGCCCACCCCGACCCAAGCCGGCGCAGCGCGCTGTTGAGACGTCCGGCGGTTGCGACCAGCTCCGCAGGCGTCGCCGAGTCCAGGTCTGGCCCGCGGATGGAAGCGGTCCGCTGGAACGAGCCGTCCTTGTTGAGGACGACGCCCGGCGCGATCAGCGCAGCCCAGGGCAGGAAGTCTGAGAGGGTCGTGCCGCGCGCACGATATTCGCGGAGGAACATCATCGCCGCCTCACGCGCGCAGGAAGGCGGGATAGCGCATGTGGCGCCGCCCGACTTCGAGGAACTGGGGATCCCGGCGCGCTGCCCAGACGGCGGCCGCATGGCCCACCGCCCAGATGAGCAGCCCGACCAGCCACAGCCGCAGCCCCAGCCCGACCGCACCTGCCAGCGTGCCGTTGACGATCGCGACCGAACGCGGTGCGCCGCCGAGCAGGATCTGCTCGGTCAGCGCGCGGTGGACGGGCGCGAAATAGCCGGGAATGCCCCCTCCGGGATCGAGCGTTTCCATCAGATCAGCGCCCCGCCGCCGAAGCTGAAGAAGCTGAGGAAGAACGAGCTGGCGGCAAACGCGATCGACAGCCCAAACACGATCTGGATCAGGCGGCGGAAGCCGCCCGACGTCTCGCCAAAGGCCAGCGTCAGCCCGGTGACGATGATAATGATCACGGCGATGATCTTGGCGACCGGTCCTTCGATGCTCTCCAGGATCGACTGGAGCGGGCTCTCCCAGGGCATCGAAGATCCGGAGGCGTGCGCCGGGCCGGCAGCGAGCGCGACCAGCGCACAGGTGGTGAAGGCCGCCGCGCGATTGCGGGCGGCGGAAAGCGAGACGTTCATTCGACTTCTCCGTGGTCAAGGAAATGGAGGCGGTATTCGCCAGAGGGTTCGAGCCCTTCGACGCGGGCGAGCTCGGCGAGGCGCCGGCCGGCGCCGTCGCGCACCAGCACCGCGATCAGTCCGATGGTCTCGGCGATCAGCGGGCGCGGTACGGTGGTGACGGCCTCCTGGATCAGCTGCTCGAGCCGGCGCAGCGCGCCGAGGGCAGTGCCGGCGTGGATCGTTCCGAACCCGCCGGGATGACCGGTGCCCCAGGCCTTGAGGAGATCGAGCGCTTCGGCGCCGCGAACTTCGCCGATCGGAATTCGGTCCGGGCGCAAGCGCAACGACGAGCGCACCAGGTCGGACAGCGTCGCGACACCCTCCTTGGTCCGCATCGCGACCAGGTTGGGCGCAGTGCATTGCAGCTCGCGCGTGTCCTCGATCAGAACGATGCGGTCGCTGGTGCCGGAAATCTCGGCAAGGAGCGCGTTGGTGAGTGTGGTCTTGCCGGTGCCAGTGCCGCCCGCGACCAGGATATTCTCGCGACCGACGACGCTGGCGCGAAGCGACGCGCATTGCCCGGATGAGATGATGCCCGCGGCCACATAGTCATCGAGCGTGAAGACGGCGACTGCGGGCTTGCGAATGGCAAAGGCCGGCGCAGTAACCACAGGCGGGAGCAGGCCTTCGAAGCGCTCGCCCGTTTCCGGAAGTTCGGCCGACACGCGCGGGGAGCGGCCATGGACCTCGCTGCCGACATGGTGTGCGACCAGCCGGATGATCCGCTCGCCATCGGCGGCAGAGACCATCTCTCCGGTGTCGGCGAGCCCGGTGCCGAGGCGGTCGACCCAGAGCCGGCCATCGGGATTGAGCATGACCTCGACGATCTCGGGATCGTCCAGCCAAACAGCAATCGCGGTGCCGAGCGCCGTCCGCAGCATGCGCGCACCGCGGCGCGAGGCTTCGGATCTAGCTGGCGTTGCGGTCACTTATCGACACCCTGGCTTCGAGCCGAAGCGAGGTGCTCCGGCGACAGGAGTGACTAAGGAGTGACGAAAATCGACCGGCGCAACAGCAACTTGCTGCCATCGTAGCCTAGCGAAAGGTTAGAAGGGTTCGGCGGGCTAGCGCGCCGATCGTAACCTGCTTTGTGCCACCAACAGTGACGCAGGAAGGTGTGATCGCGACTCGCTAGCGCTGGCTTGAATCTCCTGCCGTCCACCGATCAGCCATCGCGATGAACGCGCGCGGGCCGATGGCCGACGATTATCCACTTGACCCTCTAGTGGGTCGAGGGTCGATAACGCGAAGCATTCTTAACTAGAGTGCTTCCATGGCCCTGATATCGATCGCGCCTTCCCTCCGCACCTATTCGACAATCACCAGGCAGAGCTGGCTTGCCTTGATGGCGGTGTTGGCCCTGCTTTGTGCGGGTCCGGCCTGGGCGAATGACGCAGAGGTGCAGACCACTTGGCGGCTGCTCGACTATGTCGCGGTCGATTATGGCGGCGCGGTCGGTGGCGGCCGCGTCATCAGCCAATCCGAATTTGCCGAAATGAACGAGTTCGCGGGCCAAATCGTCTCGCGGTTAGGCCAGCTGCCGGACAAGCCGGCGAAGGCGGGACTGCTGCGAAGCGCCAATCAGTTGCGCGCCTCGGTCGCTGCGAAAGCCGATCCAGCCGCGGTCGCGTCTCAGGCGCGTTCGCTCGCAGCGGCTTTGCTGGCGGCCTATCCCGTACCTCTGGCTCCGACATCGATGCCGGACCTCGGCCGCGGCGCGACGCTCTACGCGCAGAATTGCTCGTCATGCCATGGCGCGGCCGGCGACGGCCATGGGCCGAGCGCCGCCAAGCTCAATCCGTCTCCGATCGCATTCACCGATCAAACGCGCGCGCGCCAGCGCAGCCTGTTCGGACTCTATCAGGTCATCACCCAGGGCCTCGACGGCACGGCAATGGTCAGCTTCGATTCCTTGCCGAACGAGGATCGCTGGGCTCTGGCCTTCTATGTCGGCGGCTTCGCATTTCCCCAATCGCAAGCCGCACAGGGCGAGGCAGTCTGGCGCGACAATGCGGCAATCCGTGCCCGCTATCCCAATCTGGCGGCGTTCATTGGCGCGACCCCGGCAACGCTCTCCGCCGATCTCGAGGCCGGCAAGGGCGAAGCCGTCACGGCCTATCTTCGCCGTCATCCCGAGGCGATCGCCGCGGCACCCACCGGGTCGCTCAGCCTGACCCGCGAGCGCCTCGCCGCCAGCCTCAAGGCCTATGCTGCCGGCGACCGGAAAGCCGCTTCCGATCTTGCACTCTCGGCCTATCTCGACGGGTTCGAACCGGTCGAGCCGATCCTGCGGGCGCGCGACGCCGCGCTGATGGCCCGGATCGAAGGCGCGATGGGCGATCTACGCGCGGCGATCAGTGCCGGCCGGCCGCTGGCCGAGGTCGAGGCCTCGAACAAGCAACTCGCCGTCCTGTTCGGCGAGGCTGAAGCGGCGCTCTCGCCGGACCGCGCCAGCGCCGCCGCGACCTTCTTCGGGGCCTTCGGCGTTCTGCTCCGCGAAGGCCTGGAAGCCTTGCTAATCGTCGTTGCGATGATCGCGTTCTTGCGCAAGACCGACCGCCCAGAGATGGTCGGTTTCGTCAATGGCGGCTGGATAGCAGCACTCGCCGCAGGCGTGCTGACCTGGTTCGCCGCCACCTACCTGATCGCCATCAGCGGTGCGTCCCGCGAGCTCACCGAAGGGTTCGGATCGCTGTTCGCGGCGGTCATCCTGCTGACCGTCGGGATCTGGATGCACGGAAAGAGCAATGCCGAGTCCTGGCAGCGATACATCAAGGAGAAGATGACGAACGCGCTCTCCCGTCGTTCGGGCTGGTTCCTGTTCATCCTCGCATTCGTCGTCGTGTACCGCGAGGTGTTCGAGACGATCCTCTTCTACGCCGCGCTCTGGGCGGAGGGGAATGGCGTCGCCTTGCTCGCCGGGGCGCTGGCCGCGGTCGGCCTGCTCGCGCTGATCGCATGGGCCATGCTGCGCTTCAGCACCAGTCTGCCGATCACCAAGTTCTTCGCCTGGAGCTCTATCCTGATCGCGGTGCTGACGGTTGTGCTTGCCGGCAAGGGCGTGGCCGGACTTCAGGAAGCCGGCATCATCGGCGTCCAGCCCTGGGCCTGGGTACCGCGCATCGAGGTCCTCGGCCTGTTTCCCACGCTGCAGACCGTGCTGGCGCAGGCTGTCGCCCTGGCGATCCTCGTCATCGGCTTCTGGTGGAACGGCCGTGACCGCGCCGGTGTCGCCGACGCCGGGACATCTGCTGCGTAGCCAATACCGGGTGACGATCAGTGCGTCGCGGCAGACGGACCGAGCGCTTCGATGATGCGGCACTCGGAAATGGCGCCGTGGCCGCATTGACTGATGATGCCATCGAGCTCGCGCCGCAGCGCCTGAAGGTCGGCGATCTTGCGGTCGATCTGCGACAGATGTTCGCGGGCGACGACATCGACGGCGCTGCACGGCTGATCCCGGTCGTCGGCCAAAGTGAGCAGGGCGCGGACCTGGTCGAGCGTGAAGCCGAGATCGCGGGCCCGACGCACGAACGACAGCCGCGCGAGGTGAGGATGCGAATAGTCGCGATAATTGCCGTCGGTCCGCTCGGGTGCCGGTAGCAGGCCGATCTTCTCGTAGAAGCGTATCGTCTCGACCTTGGTGCCCGTCGCGCGGGCGAGTTCGCCGATCTTCACCGAATTATCGCCTTGACCCTGTAGTGACTTCAAGGTCCATATGGGCCGTCGTACCGCTCCCGTCGAGGTGAACGACATGGTTTGCAGCAGCTGCGCTTCGGAGACGACCGACCCCCGGGCCGACAAGAGATGGCGGACGGTCCTGTGGATCGCGCTCGCCGTCAATCTGACGATGTTCCTCGGCGAGATCGTCGCTGGCATCGCCTCGGGCTCCCGAGCGCTTCAGGCCGACGCGCTCGACTTTCTCGGCGACAGCGCGAACTACGCGATCAGCCTGGGCGTCGCCGGCATGGCGCTGCGCTGGCGCTCGCGCGCCGCGGTCGTGAAGGGCGCGACGATCTTCGCGTTCGGCGCCTATGTGCTGGTGACGTCGGTGCTGGCTGCTCTGGGGGACGGCGTGCCGCGCGCGGAGACGATGGGGATTGTCGGCGCGATCGCGCTGGTCGCCAATGGCGGGGTCGCGCTGATGCTGTACCGGTACCGCTCGGGAGACGCGAACATGCGGTCGGTCTGGATCTGCTCGCGCAACGACGCGATCGGCAATCTAGCGGTGCTGGCAGCCGCCGCGGGGGTCTTTGGCACCGGTTCGCAATGGCCTGATCTTGCCGTCGCTGCAGTCATGGCAACACTTGGCCTGGTCGGCGGTGCGCAAATTCTGCAACAAGCAAGTAATGAGTTGCGTGCACCAGCAAAAGGTGAAGTTGAGTCACACACAGTCTCTGCATGACGCTTGGTGATGAAATAACATGCGCCGGTTCGGACGCGATCAACTATTCGCGCATAATAAAATGACTACGGCAGGCGAATAGCGTGCGGAAAAACTCTTTCGTGCCACCTCGCCATCGGCTACAGGGCTGCCCAATGCGGAAGCTGCTCGCCTCGATCGCAAGCCTGATGCTGGTCCTGACGCTTTGGTCGGGTTTCCAGGCATCGGCCGCCTATGCCTCGGAGACCGCGGGCTGCATCACTGCCGTCGATGGCGATGCCATCGGCCACGCGCCAGGCGATGGCGACGAGGTTCCCGGCGACAGCGACAAGGCGACGCCGCACCACCACAATTTCAACCACAGCCACGAGCTTGGCGTTCCGGTTACGCAGCCGATTGCCATGCCATTCGTGCGTGCAACGATGAAGGCCGGAATAGCGCCGAGCGCGCCGCCGGTCGAATTCACGCCCAACCGCGACCTGCGGCCTCCGATCGCCTGACTTCGCCGTCCCTCCGCGTGCCTAGCGCGCGGGGTTTTTTGCGAACGTCAGGGAGAATCCCACTTATGTCTCGTCTCATCGCGGCGCTTCTCGCCGCGGCGTCCTGCGCAGGAATTGCGCAGGCGCAGACCGCACCGCCGATAGAGGCGCGTGACGTCACCACACTGAATCAAGCGCTCACGCTCGCCGGCGTGTCGTCCCCCAATGTCGAAGCAGCCGAAGCCGGCGTCAGTGCCGCCGAGCAAGGCCGAACCGTCGCCGGCCTGCGGCCCAATCCGAGCGTCTCGGTCGAGTTGGAAAATGTCGCCGGAACCGGTCCATATCGCGGGATCGGAGAGTCCGAGACCACTGTAGGCTTCGCACTGCCACTCGAACTCGGCGGCAAGCGCAACGCGCGAGTCGGCGTAGCGAATGCCCGCCTCGACCGGGCGCGCCTCGAATCCGCCGTCACGATTGCGGACCTGAGGCTGCGGGTCACGCAAGCCTACATCGTCGCGGTCGCGGCAGAGCGGCGGCTGATCGTGGCGCGCGAGCAGCTTCGCATCGCCGAGGAGGCGCTGCGCGTTGCGTCCGACCGGGTCATGGTCGGCGCCACCTCCCCGATCGACGAGCAGCGTGCGCAGGTGCAGTTGGTCAATGCCCGCACCGACGTCGAGCGTGCCGAGCGGACGGTTGGGGTCACACGGAGCAATCTGGAACGCTTGATCGGTCAGCCGATCGCCGGGGATCTCGACCAGGCATGGTTCGACCGGACCGGCGTCTTCGGCCCCACGGCCCCGATCAATATCGAAGGCACGCTGTCCTATGCCGTGGCGTCCGCCGACTATTCGATCGCCGACGCCAATGTCCGGGTCGCCCGTAGCCAGCGCATTCCGGACCTGACGCTCAGTGCCGGCACGCGCCGGATCGAGAGCAGCAACAGCCAGGCGATGGTGTTCGGTGTCTCGGTCCCGCTACCGCTGTTCAACCGAGGCACGGCGAGCGTGGCGCAGGCCAATGCCGAGCGGACGCAAGCCGATGCGAGGCGCCGTGGTGTGCGGCTCGACGTCGACGCCGCGATCGCGGATGCGACGGCGGACCGCGACAATGCGGCTGCAGCGGTACGGGCCTCCGGGCCTGCGCTCGAAGCTGCGATTGAATCGGCGCGGATCGCCCGCGTTGGCTACGGCCAGGGCAAGTTCGACCAGCTCATCCTGATCGACGCCGAACGGACCCTGCTCGAGACCCGCATCGCCCAGATCGATGCACTCGCTGCCTATCATGATGCCGAAGCCCGCCTGGCGCGCCTGACGACGCCGGCCCCTTCGCTTTCCGGAGACATGCAATGAACTTCAATGACAAGCGCCTCCTTGGCGGCGTCAGCGCGGCCGTGCTCGTCGCCGCGGTGGGGGGCTTCTCCGTCGCTCGCATGACGGCGCCATCGGCACCGGTGGCTCAGGAAGCCGCCAAGGCGGAACCGGCCAAGGCAGAAGCGACGCCTGACAGCGTCGCCATGACCGCCGAGGCGATCAAGTCGGCAGGCATCGAGACCGAAACCGTCAATGCTGGCGGCCTCGGTGCCGAGGTAGTCGCGCAAGGCACGGTCACCGCATCGCCAAACGGCGAAGCGGTGGTCACCGCCAGAGCGGGAGGCGCGGTCATCCGCGTCTTCAAGCGCCTTGGCGACAGCGTCCGTGCGGGCGAACCGCTCGCGATCGTTGAAAGCCGGGACGCGGCCCAGCTCGCCTCCGAGCGGACGGTTGCCAATGCCCGGGCCGAGCTGGCCCGCAAGAATCTCGAACGCGAACGGTATCTAGTCCGGCAGCGTGTTTCGGCGCGGGTCGATCTCGAGCGTGCCGAGGCGGACTATGCTGCGGCACAGGCCGAGGTGCGTCGAGCCCAGGTGTCCGCTGGCGCAGCCCGTGTCACCAGCGATGGTCGCGGCGTGATCGTCACGAGTCCGATCTCCGGCCGGGTCACGGTTGCCACCGTGACGCTGGGTGCCTTCGTCCAGCCCGAGGCGGAACTGTTCCGTGTCGCCGATCCGCGCCTGGTCCAGGTCGAAGCGTCTGTGGGCTCGGTCGATGCGGCCCGTATCGCACCGGGCGACACCGCCGTGGTCGAGATGCCCAACGGCCGCACCGTCAATGCGCGGGTCCGCGCGGTGACCCCGACTCTCAACGGCGAGACGCGTGCCGCGACTGCGGTGCTCGACGTCGATGGCGGGGAGCTGCAGCCCGGTCTGGCGGTTCGCGTCCGTCTGAAGCCGAGCCGCGGCGAAAGCTCGACGGCAATCGTCGTGCCCGAGGAAGCCGTTCAGTCGGTCGAGGGCCGCGACGTCGTGTTCGTCCGGACCGCCGCCGGCTTCAAGGCGGTTCCGGTATCGCTCGGCCGCCGCAGCGCGGGCCGGGTCGAGATCCTGAGCGGCCTGTCGAACGGCCAGACGATCGCGACGCGCCAGGCGTTCCTGCTCAAGGCCGAGCTCGGAAAGGGCGCCGGTGAAGAGGAATGACGCTGGCGCCAGCGCCACGAGCGACAGCAGCCGGGCCTAGCGCCCGGCCGGCTGCCGGCCTCGACCACGCCGCTCCGTACATCATCGCGTCCCGCGTCGCCTTTGCCGACGCGGTCGACCCGCCTTTGGGAACGAACCCATGATCGCAAGTCTAATCGGACTATCCGTCCGCGCGCGCTGGGCAGTGCTTCTGCTCTTCCTGGCCGTCGCCGGCATCGGTGTCTGGCAGCTCACCAAGCTGCCGATCGATGCCGTCCCCGACATCACCAATCGACAAGTCCAGATCAATACCGTCGAACGCGGCCTCTCGCCGATCGAAATCGAGAAGCGCGTTACTTTCCCCATCGAGACCGCACTTGCGGGCATTCCGGGCCTAGAGACGACACGGTCGCTCTCACGCAACGGATTCAGCCAGGTCACCGCGATCTTCACCGATCAGACTGACCTCTACTTCGCGCGCCAGCAGGTGAGCGAGCGCTTGACCCAGGCCCGGGATTCACTCCCGGACGGCGTGCAGCCACAGATCGGGCCGGTCACCACCGGACTTGGCGAAGTGCTGATGTATTCAGTCGATTTCGCCAATCCTGGCGGCAAGGGCGCGACCATCAAGGACGGCCAGCCCGGCTGGCAGCGCGATGGCAGCTTCCTCACCCCTGAGGGCGACAGGCTCGCCGACGATGTCTCGCGTGCTGCTTACCTAAGAACGGTGCAGGACTGGATCATTCGTCCCCAGCTGCGCACCGTGCAGGGCGTCGCCGGCATCGACTCGATCGGGGGCTACGCCAAGCAATATATCGTCGAACCCGATCCGGTGAAGCTGTCGAACTATGGCATCTCCTTCTCCGAGCTGGCCAAGGCTCTGGAGGCCGCGAACCTCGCGGTCGGCGCCAACTACTTCAACCGCGGCGGCGAGGCATTCCTCGTTCGAGCCGACGCCCGTATCCGCGATCTCGACGAGATCACCGATGCCATCGTCGCGACGCGCGGCGGCATACCCGTCGCCATCAAGGACGTCGCCAATGTCCGGATCGGCGGCGAACTCCGGACCGGCGCGGCCAGCATGAACGGCCATGAGGCCGTGATCGGCACCGCGCTGATGCTGATCGGCGAGAACAGCCGCACCGTTGCCGGCGCGGTCCGCGACCGTCTCGACAGCATTGCCAAATCGCTTCCGCCCGGCATCAAGGTCACGCCGGTTCTCGACCGCTCGAAGCTCGTCAACGCCACCGTCTCGACGGTCCAGCGCAACCTTGCCGAAGGCGCCGTCCTTGTGGCGGCGGCCCTCTTCCTGCTGCTCGGCAACTGGCGCGCCGCGCTGATCGCCGTGCTCGTCATCCCCTTCTCGTTTCTGATGATGGCGATGGGCATGAACGCCTTCCGGGTCCCCGGAAACCTGATGAGCCTGGGCGCATTGGATTTCGGCCTGATCGTCGACGGCGCCGTCATCATCATCGAGAACTGCCTGTTCAGGCTGGCGCATCGACAGGAACATGAAGGCAGGTTGCTGACACTTCGGGAACGCCTCGAAGAGACGATGCGGGCCAGCCAGGAGATGATCAAGCCGACCGTGTTCGGTCAGGCCATCATCCTCCTCGCCTTCGCGCCGCTGCTGATGTTCACGGGAGTAGAGGGCAAGACCTTCTCGCCGATGGCCATCACCATCATGCTGGCGCTCGTTGCTGCCTTCATCCTCGCGCTCACCCTGGTCCCGGCGCTCGTCGCGCTGCTGATCCGCGGCAAGGTCGCCGAGAAGGAAGTCTGGCTGATCGCCAAGTCGAAGACGCGCTATATCCCACTCCTCGAGCGGGCCGTCGCCAAGCCCTGGCCGTTCATCGGCGCAGGGTTCGCGTTCTTCGCTGCATCGATCTTCGTGTTCGGCTTCCTCGGGCAGGAGTTCATTCCGCAGCTCGACGAGAAGAACGTGGCGCTGGCCTCGACCCGCGTTCCCTCGGTCGCCCTCGAACAATCGCTGATGATGCAGCGGGGTGTCGAGCAGGCGGTATCGAGCCTGCCCGAAGTCGAGCTGATGTTCTCGAAAACGGGTACAGCCGAAGTCGCGACCGACCCGATGCCGCCCAACATTTCGGACGGCTTCGTCATCCTGAAGCCACAGGAGGAATGGCCTGCCGGCGTCAAGACCAAGGCCGATGTCCTGGCGCGCATCGAGAAGGTCTCGGGCGCCAAGCTGGGTCAGGTCTATGAAGTCAGCCAGCCGATCCAGCTGCGCTTCAACGAACTGATCGCCGGCGTCCGCGGCGACGTCGCGATCAAGCTCTACGGCGACGATCTCGACAAGATGGGCGCTACCGCGACACGGATCGTCGCGGCGCTCCAGACCATCCCGGGAGCGGCCGACGTCAAGGCCGAGCAGACCAGCGGCTCGCCGACGCTGGAGGTCAATTTCGACCGCGCGGCGATTGCCCGGTTCGGGCTCACCGTCGAGGAGGTCGCCGATACCGTCGCCGCCGCGATGGGCGGGCGTGAAGCTGGACTGGTGTTCGAGGGCGACCGTCGCTTCGAGATCACCGTCCGGGTGCCCGATACGACGCGCCAGAGCCTGGACGCGCTCGCCAACCTGCCGGTCCTGCTTCCCAACGAAGTGAGCGGCAAGCGCGAGTCCGTGCCGCTGTCGCGCGTGGCGCAGTTCCGGTTCAGCGAAGGCCTGAACCAGATCAGCCGCGAGAACGGGAAGCGCCGCGTGGTCATCCAGGCCAATGTGCGTGGTCGCGACGTGGGTTCGTTCGTCGCCGAGGCCCAGGCCGCGGTCGACAAGGTGGCGCTTCCGGCGGGCTCCTATCTCGAATGGGGTGGGCAGTTCCAGAACCTGCAGGCGGCGTCGCAGCGCCTGTCGATCGTCGTGCCGCTCTGCTTCGCGGTGATCTTCGGCCTGCTCTACATGGCGCTTGGCGGACTCTCGCGGGCGGCCGCGGTGTTCCTCGCGGTGCCGTTAGGCCTCGCCGGTGGCGTGTTCACCCTCGCAATGACCGGGATCGCCTTCTCGGTATCCGCCGCGGTCGGGTTCATCTGCCTTGCGGGCGTCGCGGTGCTCAACGGTCTCGTCGTCATGACGGCGATCCGCGAGCGGCTCGATGCCGGCGTGGAGCTCAGCCGGGCGATCATCGAGGGCACCACCGAGAAGATGCGCGCGGTGGTGATGACCGGGTTCGTGCCGGCAATCGGCTTCGTGCCGATGGCGCTGGCCCACGGCACCGGTGCCGAGGTGCAGAAGCCACTGGCGACGGTGGTCATCGGCGGCCTCATCGCGGCGACCATCCTGACGCTGCTCGTCCTCCCTGCGATTTCCAAGGTCGTCCTCGGTTGGGGCGAACGCTTGGCGGCGCGCCGTGAGGAGCGCGTGGCGGCGCAGGGCAACACCCAACCCGTAGAGCAAGGAGAATGACGATGCAGAACCACAGGCTCCTTCGCATCTATACCGATGAAGCCGCCTATTTCGGGGACCGCAAGGTCCTCGAAGTGGTCGCCAGTCGTGCGCGCGACGCACATCTCGCGGGAGCGACGATCCTGGAAGCGCTGATCGGCTTCGGCCATTCGGCACACCAGCACCGCCGCCATGTTCTCGAAAGCGATCGCTCGGTCGTCATCGAGATCATCGACGCGGAGGAAAAGCTGCGCAGCTTCGCGGCGACGCTCTCCGACGTGCAGGGTATCGGGCTGATCACGCTCGAAGCGGTCGAGGTGCTGGGTGGCAACACCGCACTTCTGACCGGCACGGACGCGGCCTGATGAAGGGGTGCGGCATCTGGTCGCGCGGCTCGGACGAGCCGCGATCGGCGGGTGTCGCACCCTTGCCCGCCATCGGCGCATCCAACCAGCCAAGGAGGGCTCGATGCCCGTTCTGAGCTACACCATCATCCCACTCCTCGCGATCCTGCTCGGGTCGATCTTCGCGGTCATCCGTCCACCGGGTCCCCGGTTGGTGAGCGCGATGCAGCATCTCGCCGCGGGTGTGGTGTTCGCGGCCGCTGCGACCGAGATCGTCCCCCAGGTCATGCACGGCGCCTATACGACGGCGACACTCATCGGTGGCACGCTCGGCGTGGTGACCATGCTGGGGCTGAAGGCCTTCGAAGGGCAGTTCCGAGGGCCGGCCGCGCTGCTCGGTGCCATCGCAATCGATATCGCGATCGACGGTCTTGTGCTGGGGCTCGCCTTCGTCGTCGGCACCAAGGCCGGCCTGCTCCTCACCATCGCCCTCACTCTTGAAGTGCTCTTCCTCGGCCTCACGCTGACCACCGAGCTGGGCGAGACAATCCGCTCCAAGGCCAAGATCATCTGGATCGTCGGCGCAATCGCGCTCCTCCTGCCCGGCGGTGCCGCACTCGGCTTGTCGGTTGCCGAGCTGCCCGCCCCGGTCATCGTCGGCTTCCTGAGCTTCGGCCTGATGGCGCTGCTCTACCTCGTCGCCGAGGAGCTGCTCGCCGAAGCCCATGCCAAGAAGGACACGCCGCTCGTCACCGCGATGTTCTTCGTCGGCTTCCTCGCCCTGCTGCTGATCGAAGAGACGCTCGGATGAGCGCGCCCCGCAATCTCGAAATTCACAGTGAAGGATCGAACCTATGAGCGCCAAGCTCCGCCTGGATATCCCCGTCATCCTGCCAGAGATTCCGAATGCCGCCGATGCGTGCGTCGGCCGGCTGTTGGGCGAGCTCACCGGCAGGCCGGGTATCGAGCAGGTCCATGTCGTTAAGGGCGATGCGGCCAATGCGCCCGCCCAACTCTGCGTCCATTACGACCCGGACACGTTATCGCTCGCCCGGATCAACGAAATCGTCGTTGGCACCGGGGCCGAGCTCACCGAGCGGTTCGGGCATCTCGCCTGGAACGTCGATGGTATCGGACACCAGCGCAAGGCGCGCAGCGTTTCGGACCAATTGCTTCGAGTGAAGGGCGTGCTGGAAGCGGAAGCCAGCGCCGCCGGCATGATCCGGATCGAATACGACCGCGATGCAGTCACCGAAGAGGCACTGCGCAGCTTCCTCGGCCAGATCGGCGTCCATGAGCGCAAGCCCCACGGCACCAAAGCCCGTCCCGTTACCCCGGGCCAAGGGGAGGCCAAGCACGACATGGAGCACAACCACAAGCCCGGCGAGAAGCACGATCACGGCGATCACGATCATGGCGACGGTGAAGGCGGGCACGAACACGCACATGGTGGCATCTTCGGCCCGAACAGCGAGCTGATCTTCGCGCTGCTCTGCGGCGCCTTGCTCGGTATCGGCTTCGCGATCGAGAAGCTGGTGGCCACACCGGCATGGGTACCGCTCGCCTTCTTCATCGGCGCTTACGCGTTCGGCGGATTCTTCACGCTGCGCGAGGCGATCGATAATCTGAAGCTCAGGCGCTTCGAAATCGACACGCTGATGCTCGTCGCCGCAGCCGGAGCTGCGGCACTCGGGGCCTGGGCCGAAGGCGCGCTGCTCCTGTTCCTGTTCAGCCTTGGCCATGCGCTCGAACATCACGCGATGGGCCGCGCCAAGCGGGCGATCGAGGCATTGGCCGAGCTTGCCCCGCAGACCGCCCTGGTCCGCCGGGATGGCAAGGAGACCGAGATCCCGGTCGAGGAACTGGAGATCGGCGACACCGTGATCGTCAAGCCCGACGAGCGGATCGCGGCCGACGGCTTCCTCATCAAGGGCACCAGCAGCGTCAACCAGGCACCCGTCACCGGCGAGAGCATGCCGGTCGACAAGCGGCCGGTCGTCGATCATGCTGCCGCGACCGCTGCCCCTGAAACCCTCGAGTCCGCTTATCGGGTCTTCGCTGGCACGGTAAACGGCAGCGGCCTGATCGAGATCGAGGTCACAAGGAAGTCGAGCGACAGCGCACTCGCCAAGGTGGTCAAGATGGTGAGCGAGGCGGAAACGCAGCGGTCTCCGACCCAGCGCTTCACTGATCGGTTCGAGCGGATTTTCGTGCCCTCGGTGCTGGCGCTCACCGTCGCGTTGCTGTTCGCCTGGGTCGTCGTCGACGAGCCTTTCCGCGACAGCTTCTACCGCGCGATGGCGGTGCTGGTCGCCGCCAGCCCCTGCGCGCTGGCGATCGCCACGCCGAGCGCCGTCCTGTCGGGCGTTGCGCGCGCCGCGCGCGGCGGCGTGCTGGTCAAGGGTGGCGGACCGCTGGAGAATCTCGGCTCGCTGAACGCCATCGCGTTCGACAAGACCGGGACGCTGACCGAAGGTCGGCCGCGCATCACCGACGTCATCCCGGTCGACGGCGTATCCCAGTCGGACCTGCTGTCCATCGCCGTCGCAGTCGAACGGCTGAGTCATCACCCGCTGGCGCGCGCGATCGCCGAGGACGGGCTCGACCGCGTTGGCGATCTGGCCATTCCGACCGCGAGCGATCTGGAGAGCCTGACCGGTCGCGGCGTCCGCGCGAAACTGGACGGCGCGACGATCCTGATCGGCAAGGCCGAGATGTTCGGCAGCGACGGCGTTGCCCCGCTCTCGGCCGAGATGTCGGACGCGATCGCGAAGCTGCGCTCGGGCGGGCGCACCACGATGATCGTGCGACGCGACGACAAGGATTTGGGCGCCATCGGCCTGATGGATACGCCGCGCAAGTCCGCCAAGGATACCCTCGCTCGCCTCCGCAAGCTCGGCATCACGCGGATGATCATGATCTCAGGAGACAATCAGAAGGTCGCCGAGGCCATCGCCGCCGAAGTCGGGATCGACGAAGCGATCGGCGACCTGATGCCCGAGGACAAGGTCGATGCGATCCGCAAGCTGCGCGACAAGGGCAAGGTCGCGATGGTCGGCGACGGGGTCAATGACGCGCCCGCCATGGCCAACGCCACGGTCGGTATTGCGATGGGAGCCGCGGGCTCGGACGTGGCTCTCGAGACCGCGGACGTGGCGTTGATGGCAGACGATCTCGCCCACCTGCCGTTCGCGGTCGGCCTCAGCCGCAGCACGCGCGCAATCATCCGCCAGAATGTGTTCGTCAGTCTCGGCGTCGTGGCCCTGCTCGTCCCGGCGACGATCTTGGGCCTCGGCATCGGCCCGGCGGTGGCAGCGCACGAAGGTTCCACGCTGCTGGTGGTGTTCAACGCGCTTCGGCTGCTGGCATATCGGGACCGCGGCGCGTGATCGCGGTCGAGAACGAGATCGCCGTCGCCGCGCCGCCGGCTAAGGTCTGGCGGATCCTGACGGACTTTCCCGGCTACAAGACTTGGCATCCGTTCATCCGCCTGACGGGCGAGGCCAAGGCCGGGGCGGAGATCGATTATGAGTACACCAGCGACCTGCGCACCCGCCGCAAGCGGCATTCGCCGGGCAAGATCACCCGTCTTGAACGCAATGTCGCATTCGAGTGGGCCATGGGGATCCGCCATTTCTTTGAGCAGGTAGAACGCTACGAGCTGGCGCCGCATCCGCTCGGCACCAGGCTGCACCATCGCGTCGAGTTTCGGGGGATGGTCGGCTTCCTGTTTCGGGGCCGCCCGAGCCGAGCGAGCCACGCCCGCATGTGTGAGGCCGACGATGCGCTTCGCACTCTGCTTGCGGGCAAGAAGCCATCGCCCGCCAAACCACCAGCCCGTAACGGCAGGAAGCAGCGCCGATGACCGGCGATGGCGGAGAAGATCGGCCCACGATCCCGCGTGCGCGCGCGAACGGCGGCCGGCAGTGGTCCGAAGACGAGGATGCGCAATTGCGCGCGCTCATCGCCGCACGCGAACCCCCGGCCGCGATCGCCCGGCGGATGCAGCGGACGCAGGATGCCATTCGCGGGAGAGCCGGCCAGCTCGGTCTCGCGGTACCCTCACCACTACGGCCCTGGCGCAGGCATTGGGGCCGGGCGCTGCGCGAAGAGCTTGATCGTGAAATCGACAAGTAGATTAGAGATCCGGGGACCCGGCCTCGGCAGACGGCGACCGAGCCGCCGGCGACAGCATACCCGCCAGCAGAAGCGCCACGCTGTCGCATCCGGGACCACATCAGCCGGACGGCTCGCCGGCATCGGCCGAGCCTCGTTCACCGGTCCCATCGACATCCTCCGAAATCTCGTTCCTCAGCCGCGGCCCGAACTCCATGCGCCGGTTGAGGGTTTCGACGAACCGCTCCCAGCGTTCCCTGCCCATGGCCTGGGCCGCGGCAAGCGCGGTGTCCGAAAGCGGCGGATTGTTGATCAGCCAGAACCGCACGAACAGGGCCAGCGTCTCGTTGCCGAGCTCGACATGCCAGGTCAGCCGATCCGCCTGCCGGGATAGACGGTCGAGGCGCCGGCTCAGTACGCCCTCGAGATGCTCGCTGCTGTCTCCCGAAAGGAAGGAGGAGAGCGCCGTCTCGACCACCAGCGCCTGGGGCACGCGCTTGCGCGCCGCATAGTCGGCGAGTTGCGCCGACAGGTCGGGCGGAAGCCGGAAGGTGTGCTTGATCCGAAGCGCACTCATAGGTCGATCCCGTCCTTGGGATCGAGCGATGCCTGCCGCGCGGTTCCGCGCATCCGGTCGGTCAGACGTCGCGTGACGGTCGCATCCTCGGTGGCACTGTCATCGAACTCGAACTCGCCGGGCGGCGGTGCCGGACGGGGCACGATATCCTGTTCTTCGGGCAGCTCGGGCTCACGGCGGATGCCGCCATTCGCGGAATCATCATCGCCTTGCACCGCTGTGTCGATGGGCTGCGCGCGATCCGGGATTGGGAGCGCCGACCAGTCGTTTGCCCGGGGTGTCCGCGCCGGTCCTGGCGCAGGCGGGTCGATCACCCGGCTCGTCAGCCGCCGGTCGGTGAAATAGCGCGCCTTCATCGCCCGGATCGGGTGGACGCCCGCCACCATCACGATCTCGTCGTCGGGCGGCAGCTGCATGACCTCGCCCGGCGTCAGCAACGCGCGCGCAGTTTCGGTGCGCGAGACCATGAGATGACCGAGCCAGGGCGAAAGCCGATGGCCCGCATAATTCTTCATCGCCCGCATCTCGGTCGCGGTGCCGAGCGCATCCGAGATTCGCTTGGCGGTGCGCTCGTCATTGGTCGCGAAGCTCACCCGGACATGGCAGTTGTCGAGGATCGCATTGTTGGGGCCGTAAGCCTTCTCGATCTGGTTGAGCGACTGGGCGATCAAGAACGCCTTCAATCCATAGCCGGCCATGAACGCCAGCGCGGACTCGAAGAAGTCGAGCCGGCCGAGCGCCGGGAACTCGTCGAGCATCAGCAGTACCTTGTGGCGGTCGGCGCTGGGCTTGAGCTCCTCGGTCAGCCGCCGGCCGATCTGGTTGAGCAGGAGCCGGATCAGCGGCTTGGTCCGGCTGATGTCGGAAGGGGGAACGACGAGGTAAAGCGTCGACGGCCGTTCGCCCTCGACGAGGTCGGCGATCCGCCATTCGGAACGGCTGGTGACCTGGGCGATGACCGGATCGCGATAGAGGCCCAGGAACGACATGGCGGTCGACAGCACGCCCGAGCGCTCGTTCTCGGACTTGTTGAGCAGTTCGCGCGCGGCAGAGGCGACCACGGGATGGACACCGGCTTCGCCCAAATGACGGGTCGACATCATCGCAGCGAGCGTTGCTTCGATCGGCCGCCTCGGATCGGAGAGGAAAGCGGCGACACCGGCGAGCGTCTTGTCGGGCTCGGCATAGAGAACGTGGAGGATCGCGCCGACCAGCAGCGCGTGGCTGGTCTTTTCCCAATGGTTGCGCCGCTCGAGCGAGCCCTCGGGATCGACCAGCACGTCGGCGACATTCTGGACGTCACGGACTTCCCATTCGCCCTTGCGCACCTCGAGCAGCGGATTGTAGCCGGCAGAGGCCGCATTGGTCGGGTCGAACAGCAGCACTCGTCCGATCCGCGCGCGGAAGCCCGCGGTCAGCGTCCAGTTCTCGCCCTTGATGTCGTGGACGATCGCCGAACCAGCCCAGGTCAGCAGCGAGGGGATGACGAGACCGACACCCTTGCCCGACCGCGTCGGTGCGAAGCACAGCACATGCTCAGGGCCATCATGGCGAAGATAGGCGTCATCGAGCCGGCCGAGCACCACCCCGTCGTCGCCGAGCAGCCCGCCAGCCTCGACCTCGCGGCGCGTGGCCCAGCGTGCAGAGCCATAGGTCTCGGCATGTTTTCGTTCGCGTGCGCGCCAGACCGACATGCCGACCGCGACCACGACCGCGGCGATCCCGCCGGAGGCTGCGACGTACGCACCTTTCACGAAGATTTCGGGCGCATAGGCGTCGAAGCTGAACCACCACCAGAAGAAGGCGGGCGGCGGATAGACGGGGTAGCCCGCAACCCAGAACCAGGGCGGTCCAAGCTCGCTCTGATAGCCGAGCGCCTGGGCGGTCCATTGTGTCGCACCCCAGACCGCGCCGAGCACGATCAACAACACGATGATGACCTGCCCCCAGAGGATCTTCGAGGATTGCATGGGAATGCCTTTCTAGATGCCGAGGCCGCGGCTGCGGCCGAAGGTCCAGTCGATGCCGCCACCGGGAGCCATCGTGCCGGTGATGGTGGCCCCAAGCTGCCGATCGAGCGCCGGGCGCCAGGGAACGAGCTGAAAGCCGAGCCCGTCGTCGATCATCGCAAAGCGGCCCGAGGCGAGCGTGACCCGCTCACGATAGGTGCCGGCGATCGTCGAGCCGGGCGTATTTTGATAGGGTGTGAGCCCGGTCCGCGCGGCGATCCGTGCGGACGCCTCGCGCAAGTCGGCCGAGCGCAGTGTGTCGATCAGGTTCGGGGCGAGCGTGACACGTTTGCCCATGCGGGTCGCCAGCCCCTCGGCAACGAGGTGATCCTCGCGGGCCGCCATCGCCTCGCGAACCTCAGCCCCGAACCCGACGCTGGCTTGCGCGGTGTCGCGCGCCAATAGCTGCCGGTCGAGCCAGGTCGCACCCCGCGCGGTCACCTGGCTCTCGATCGGAAGATCGCTGCGCACCGCGAGCGCGCTGCGCTGGACGCCGTTACGGTCCTGCCAGCCCCGCAGCTCGACGATCGCTCCGACGGGAGCGTCGCCGGTCAGCTCGAGATCCCCGAACCGCAAGTGGTGGTGGCGGCCATCGACCCCATCGACGATCGCATAGGCGGTGCCGGTCAACTCATCCTGCAGGCCTCGGGCGACCAGGCGCCCGGTCACGGCTTGCGGCGTACCGGGAGGATGGATGGCCAGGCGCCCTTCGTGGATCGCGTGCCCTGCATCCCGCATCGCGCGGTGCATCGACTTGATGATGTCGCCGCGGTCGCCAAGTTCGCGAAGCCGAGACTCGATATCGGGCCTGAGGGTCCAGCGAGCCGGTCCTGCCGGTGTCGCTAGACCAAGCCGCTCGAGCTTCTGCGCGCGACCGGCGAACAACAGCGTGCGGCGGTCGGGCGCGCCGGCCGGTAAGGGCCGGAGATCGACGATGCCGTCCTCGCCCACGCGCGATTGCAGGCCATTGTCGAGGCTCGTCCATCGGTCGGCTTCGACTTCGCGGTCGAGCGCGCGCTGGATCTCCTGCTCGGTACGAGGCCCCAGCTCCAAGGTGACGCGCGCCTCCGCGCGGTCGCGCAGGCCATGCGATATATAGCAGCGATCGATGACGAGGTCGGCGCCGTCCTCAGCGACGCCGCGGACCAGGATATGGACGTGCGGATTGTCGGTATTCCAGTGATCGACCGCGACCCAGTCGAGCCGCGTGCCGAGATCTTTCGACATGTCGCCCATCAGCTCGCGGGTGAAGGTCTTCAGGTCCGCGAGTTCGCCGGCATCCTCGGGCGACACGATGAAGCGGAAATGATGCCGGTCGTCTGCGCAGCGGCCAGCGAACGCGTCACCGCTCGCCCGGTCGGATCTGGCATCGAACAACGATGCGTCGCGCCCATCACGGGTCACGCCGTCACGTTCGAGATAGGCGATGTGCCGGGCAAGCGGCGCCGCTCGAAATTTCGGCCCCGAATGCCGGACGATCCTGGCCTTGACGATCACCCGCCGCGACGTCGCCGAGCGCCGGCCCGAAAGCGCGGCGCCACGGCCACGCCCCAGCCGCCCGGTTCCACCAGCGCGCCGGCCTGGTCGTCGGGCGAACCCGGCGCGGGCCGCAGCGCGCTTGACCTGCGCGGCCAGGCTCAGCGGCTTGACGCTCCCCGACCCCCGGCTTCGCCCCTTTCCGGGTCGCACCCGAAGATCATCGTCGCCAGCGGTCATTGGCGTGCTTCCGGCGACGCTGCCAGCGCCCGAGGTATTGAATTTCCAAGATAAAATCGGTCAGGCGACGGCAGGGTGTGGGGACAGACGGCGCAAATTCCGCAATCGGAACAACCACATGCGCCCGCACCGACGGCGGCGCTTTTATCTCGCCATCCCCCACACCCTCCCCCCTGCAGCTCCCACAGCCTGCTTTCCCTTCCGTCCTTCCTGAAGCGAATGGGCCATTCTGGGACCGCCAGACCCATCATTTGGGAACGCCCGTCCGACGCACGAACACGGTGTCTCGAGCGGCCTCTGACGGGCGAGAGTCGGGCTTGGTCTGAGGTTCGGAAGACGAAGATCCGCCCGAACGCGCGGGTTCGTCGACCTCTGTTAAAGGTGAGCGAACGAACAGTTCGCCGCCACGCCAGGCCTCGGGATCGGGCAAGGTACGGCGCTTTGCAGAGGCACCGCCGTCCATCAACCGGCCCGACAAACGGGCGACATAGGCGACGGTTTCGGCGGGCAAAGGACGGCCCGCAAGATAGGCTTTGTACCGCCCCGGCCCCGCATTATAGGCGGCCAGAAACCCTGGATCGCCATACCGGTCGAGCAGCTCGCGAAGGTATGCGGTACCGGCAAAGATGTTGTCGCAGGGATCGAAAGGATCGCCGCCCAAATCGTACCGTCGTCGCAGATCAGCCCATGTTCCGGGCATCAGCTGCATCAGCCCCATCGCCCCTTTCGGCGATACTGCGTAGACCACCCCACCGCTCTCCACGACGATCACGGCACGGATGAGCGTGTCCGGAATGGCGAAGCGCTGGGCGGCGCGTGCGATCGGCTCATCGAGCACCATGGCTGGTTTGCACGGCACCGCGATGATGGCGGCGTGCGCGCTCGCCAGCGGCGCGCAAAGACCCGCCACCACGAGCGCCAGGCCGACAATTCGATGGCCGATCGCGTGGTTCATCACTGCTGCTCGGTCTCGCGGCGGCGCTGGTTGCGCTGCCAGAAGAGCAGGTGCGGCTGGCCCTCGACCGCCGGTCGGAAGAGGTTGGCGCGGATCGGGCGGGGGAAAACGGGATCGTCGATGACGATCGCGATATAGGCTCCGGCCTTCTCGCCGGTCCGTTTCCAGCCAGCGCCGACCTCCGGCCCATCGCCATTTTCGCCGACATGGACGCGGTAATCGGGCGCATTGCGCGCATCGCTCCGCTGCGCGGGAACGATGGTCAGGGCAGCTCCGATCGCGAAAGTTTCGAGGCGCCCGGCAAAGCCGTCGCCACGCTCGTTGAATTCACCGATGTTGATCATGGGAAACTCCTTGGGCCTTTGGTTCGGGGGAAGGTTCGCGCCCGGAGGGCGCGCTTGCCGGGGCGACGGCGCCGCCGTCCGGAAGCCAAAGGGGTGCGAGCACCGCGACGATTCCGCGCGCGGGAACCGGGCCGAAATATCGCCCGTCAAAGCTGTCGGGAGACGCGGGATTGAGCAGGAAAACTTCGCCGGAGCGGAGCGTCCGGCACCCGCTCCAGGATGGGAGCAGTCGCCCCATCCGATCGTGCGTTCGGGCCTCCGAGACGCGCGTGCCGTCGATTGTGACAACAAGGCCGGTACGGCATACGGTCTGCCCGGCGACGCCCAGGACGTGCTTGAGCATCGGCACGCGGAGCGGCAGATAGCCCCGCGCCGCCATGAGCTGGGCGATCGGAGCAGGCGCTTGCGCCGCAACCAGATCGCCGCGCTTCACGCTGCCGGCGGGTCGCGCCGCATAGAGGCCGACCGGCACGCTGGCGCTGGCATTCCAGACCAGGCGCGGGATGGGCTTGAGGAACGCCGGGATGACCAGCGCGCCGATCGCGCAATAGCCGGTGAGCAGGATACCGAAGCGCCTCATGCGCCAATCTCGCGGCGCAACAGCCACGCGCGATGACGCGCCAGCGAATAGGCGCGCGGAGCATAGCCGGCGATCAGCCGGTTATGGGCATGGCGCCAATAGTCGGGTGCAACCGCGCAAGGATCGACGCCCAGATCCTCGACGCGATCGATCAGCGCGAGACCGGCGCGGACCTTCGGCCAGCCGTGGAGATGAAGCAGCAGCTCGCCGCCGGGTGCGACGCAGGGAAGCGTCGTATAGGCGTCGCCGGGGGCGACGGCGCGGACGATATCGAGCCGGGAGAGGATCGTGCCATAGTCGTTCGTTGCCCAGCGAACGAAGGCGAACACGCTGTTCGCAGCGAACGAAAGCAGGCGGCGCCGTCGGTCGAGAATCTGGTCGAGAAGCGGCGCGCCGAAGCGAATCCAGCGCTCGGTTGCCTGCTCGACCCAGGTCAATTCGACCGTGGTTATCCCCTTTTGGGGAGAGGCTTCTGCCCGGGCGGGGACAGCCGGACCGGGCACAGTCGAGGCGATGATCGCACTCATCGCCGCACCGGCCCCTTGCGATCGAGAATGCTCGGATCGATGCGCTTGGCAGGATGGACGGTGCCAGTGCCGGTGTCGGAGGTCGAGCGCCGAACCCCCTGGTCGGCCCAGCTGACCAGGTCGTCCACGGCATAGACGATGCGGCCGCCGAGCTTCCGGTAGACTGGCCCGGTGCCATAGCAGCGATGCTTCTCCAGCGTGCGCGCCGAGAGACCCAGCAGCAGCGCGGCATCGGGGGTTCTGAGCAGCCGCTGTGTCGTCTCACCTGACATTCAGTCTCTCCGGGCGTTGGCCCGGCAAGCGCGGCGGGCCCGTTCCAATCACGGGCATCCAATGGCGGCAGTTGGCGCCTGCGAGGGAGCGGCTGAAATCGCACCCCGACAAATGTCGCCCCTAGCTGGTCAGCAGGTCGCGATATGCCGAGGCGCTGAGGCCGTGAGCCTCGTCGAGGAGGCGCTGGACGCGCCGCCGCTCGCTCGTCGCCTTCCATGCGACGGCGTCGGTTCCGGCGAGCCAAGGATAGACGATGCGCGTGCCTATCTCGCGATTGCTGGCACCGCCCAGCGATGCGTCGAGCACGCGCAGCAGCAGCGCCAGGCGCTGCCGCTGTAAGGCGCTGGGGTGCAGGATGCGCACCGGTTCGGCGGTGCTGAGCCCCGCGAACATGCGCCGCACCGCATCGCAGGCGGCGGCGCTGAGCGCATTGCCGAGCGGCGGCAGCAGGATCGCCAGCCCCTCGCGATCGCCGTCAGCGAGCCGAAAGCGATGCCGCGCGCCGGCGATGTCGAAGACGAGGTTGCGCGTCCCGGCCACGCTGAAATCCACCAACGGCGCGAAGTCGGGAAGCGCCGCGGCGCCGCCGAAGCCGCTCGGCGCGGCGACCAGCGATACGATCTGCGATGCGCACTCCGCGCGCCAGATCGCCGGCGCGGTGCGCACCGATCGATCGGGATCGAACAGGCGTTCCAGGCCCCAGCGCCTCGCCTGGGTTAGCGATGCAGCCGCTTCAAGCGCGCCTTGGGCCGTCGCCCAGGCCGCGCGATAGGCCGGGCTTCGCCGCAGGAATTCCTGCGCGAAATCGGCGCGATCGTGCTTCGCGAAGCCGGGCGCGGCATGGGCCGGCAATGGCGAGCGAATGGCGACGGCACGGGCTCCGGCTCGGGATTATTCCCGCCGCCAAATCGCCATCCCGCCATCCCGCTTCGAAGTCCCCGAGGCGCGGTAGCGCTCCGCGCCAGAAGGGATAACGCTGGCAAGTCCGCGTGATCCGGACATGCGAAAGGCGCCCCGCCGTGTCCGGCGGGGCGCCTTGGCGTCGTGTCAGTCGTTGCTGGAGCGCCGCGGGCGCGACCAGATCAGGCTCGAGCTTTCGCCGCCATCATCGTCGAAGAGGTTCGCGAAGATGGGCTGGGAGAAGCTGGGGTCGTCGAGCTTGACCGAGAGATAGGGACGCTGTTCGGCCGAGGTCTTGGCCCAGGCGGCGCCGATTTCCGCGCGGCCGACATAGATCCGATGGGTGGGCGCGTTGTCGTTCGCGCTGGCGGGTTCCGGAACGATCCGGACGTTCTTGGCCTGGACGCTGAGGGTCACGATCGAGCCCTGATATTCCTCGCCGACCTTCTTGAAGCTGCCGATGTTCGCCATTGTCTTAATCCTCAATTCCTCAAGACCGCCCCATGCGGCCTCGATGGCGTCGGAAGGACGGGTGCGAATGACGCCGCAGCTTTAGCCCGCAGCGTAGCGGAGGACTGCCCAAGCGGGCTTTCTTGCCTCGCGAGGAATGGGCGTGAGCCCAGGGGAAGAAAGTTGGCTTGGGCAGTTGCGGCTAGTCAGGCGAGGCGAAGCCGGTATCCGTCCATACAGCCATCAACGAGGCCTCAGGAGCGGCTTGCAAGCTGAGGATGACAGTGGCGCGCTCAGACAAAGGCGGCGTGGCAGGTTACGATCCGCAGTCCCGCCGCCAGGTTGGAGTCCGAACCCGCCTGGACCCATCCACAGAACGACGCGCTCAGCCGGATCGGACCTCCCGGCCGCACGCATCGGCGCCTTGGGCGAGCCCGCCGTGAAGCGCCGGTTCGCGGGTCTGCCGATGTCCCTCAGCAACCACCCATTGCGCCTTGCGACAACGGGTACGGCAACCCATGCCATCAGCTCCTCGCCCGGCACCCGATGCCATTGTTCGAGACCAGGGGCCTGGCCGCACACGGCGGGCGCCGATCGCGCAATAGCCACGCGCCAATGAGCCAGTTTGGAAGTGACCGGTGTGAACACGGCAACGGAAGGCAACCGCGTGCTGAGCGAGAGCAAGGCGGAAAACATGCGAAGCGACCGTTCGATGCCGAGCTCGACACAGTGATCAACCTCAATGCCGTGCAGGAACGAAAGGGGTTATGTCAGCACCGACACCGTTCGGATCGCGCTGACCGATGTGACGGCGGCGGTCGACTTCAATTCCAGGCTCGGCCGCATGCCGCGCAAGCGCCGCAAGCCGGGCGAATATATCGGCTCGCGCTATGCGAGGCTGCTCGAGGACTTCATCGACAACCCGGCATGCGCATGGACGCCGGCCATGAAGGTCAGCCGCGAGGACATGCTGAACCAGGCCGACCTGTCGCGCGCCGTCAGCGCGCGAAGGGGTCGTATTCGCGAACGATCAGCGACGGATCGCCGTCGAACTCACGCTCTTCGGCGACGCCGAAATTGCTGCCTTCGATGCGGAACACGACGACGATGGTCATCAGCGTCCGCGCCAGGTTCCAGGCGTTCCTTTGTGCGAGGGAGAGCGGCATCTCGAAGCTCCTGTCCGGGAGCGGGGACCGCCCCCGCTCGACAGGCGCCCGAAGTGTCCGGCGCACGGCCGCAATCACCGCGCAGGCTCGCCGGAGCGGCCGCATGCGAAGCATAGCGGACCCTTTACGGGTTGATGGCGTCAGGCCGTGGGCCGGGCCAAGGAAGTGCCTCCAAGAGCGGGGACGGTGGTCGCGTCAGGCCTGCCGCCGATGTTTTCGAGCCCTATCGACGGGCGTGTTGGAAATCGCTGACCCTATGCCCTTCCTCCGGATCCACTGTATTGGAGCGGCCATCCCCAAATCGTTGCCGGTGGCGATGCCCATGCCGCTAGCAAATAGGCTCTGCCGCAAGTCGCGGCGCTGTTATGGTCCGAGGGATGCATTCGGTGCCAAGCCTCGGTGAGATCTATGTCGGCGCGGCCATTGAGGAATGGTCGGAGCGTCGCGTCATCGAGAGTGTCCATGCGTCGCTGTCGGAAGCGGGCGAGCCCTTCATCCTCATGGCCAATTTCCATGTCGATGGCCGACAAGTCGATTGCGTCGTCGCGACTGCTCGGCAGGTAACGGTACTTGAGATCAAAAATACGCGATTGCCGGTGCGCGGCGGCGTCGACGGCGACTGGGAGCGTCTTCACGCTTCGGGCCGTTGGCTGCGATACACCAATGGTTATCGCCAAGCGTTGACGCAAAAGAACCGACTCCGCGACGCAATGGGTCGCCGCCGGTCGGCGGGCAGTTTTTATCCGAATGCAGCCGTGGTCTTTGCCGAACCGTTGCCGGCGGGGTCCATGCTGACCTCGGGCGATTTCAAAGTCACAGTGAGCACGCTTGAGCAGCTCCACATCACCCGCAGCGCCGGTGACAGTCCGTGGTCGCTCGACGATTGGCTTGCCTATATTCGCGACCAGTCTCTGAAGCGTATCGATCTAGCCGAGCTGATGGGCGGACCCGCGCTCGAACAGGCGTTCGATCTTGTCCGCGAATTCAGAGCCGCGTCAGCCGAGGAGTTGGACCGAGCGGTTCAGTCTTGGCTCCCAGAAAGCGACGAACAGCGCAACCAAGTTCTGGAACTGCTCGACACATCGCCCGGAGGGTATGTTAACGGCCCCTCTGGTTGTGGCAAAACGCTGGCGGCACGATGGCTGGCGCGCCGAATGACCGCTGCAGGCGAGTGCGTCATTCTCCTGGCAGCCAAGGACTATGACGGGTCTTGGGCACAACTGCTAAGGCGCGAACTCGCGCTCGTCGCCGATGCCAGCCTAACCCGCTTTCTCAATTCGTTGCGCGCGACAGGCTGTCCGGTCCGCATCATCGTCGACGGCGTCAACGAGTTCGGTGCTGATCGCGCCGCCGCCCTACGCGGGCTTCGCGCCATTGCGCGCCGGCTGGAAGCGCGCGTTATAGTGACGGGACAATCGGCCCTGCCCGACCAGCTTGCCGGCCTCGCGACGATTTCGATTGCTGCGCCATCCCTGGCACTCAAGGAGCGGATCGCCAGTGAATCGCCAGCAGCGATCAGCGGCGCCGTTCGCGACTTGCTGAAAGCGGTGACCAGCGGCTTCGAGGCCGCGATCGTCGGTGAAATCGGCACAGAAATGTTAGTGGGCGCATCACGGCAGCTGCTGGTCGATCAATTCATCCGCAAACGACTAGGACAGGCCGCGCGGTCCGGTTCGGCAGGTCTGCGGCGCTTCGCCGAGCGGCTCGTCGATACGACCACCTTCTCGATGGGCGAGACCGAGTTCGACGAGTTGATGATCGGTGCTGGTGTCGGAGCCGATGAGGTCGACACAACATTCGCGGCCGGAATCCTCGCGAAGCGAAGCGGACGCGTATCGTTCGCGCACGAAATCCTGCTCAACGCTTGCGCGGCCCATGCCTTCGCCCAGCATGCCTTGGTCGCCGGCGCCAAGTTCGCGCATCTCCTCGCACTGCCGGCTCTCGAACCGCTTGCGACCGATATCCTTTCGGTGATCGAGGACGGCGAGACCGTGACTGCGATTCTGGAGACGACCAGCAGTGCCGCGTTGCTGTTCGAAGCGGCACAAGGACTGGCAGGTCCGCTCGGCGAAGCGACAGCAAAGGGTTTGCTCGATCGAACCGAAGCCGCGATCAAGGAAGAGATCGGGTTCTTGCGTCTCGCCATTCAGGACGGCGACAACCCGGCCGTGCATTGGGATGCAGCGACTTTGAGGGAATGGAGCGATCCAGAGCGGGCCCGCATCGAGGCGCTCGCGCGCGAAGTCGGGAACGGATACCGGATCGATCGCTATTTTGCGCTCTGCGCTGTGATGGACGCTGCGCTCCTGGAAGAGCGCCGACGTCTCTTCGACGCGGCGAGCACCGCCGGCATCCATGCGCTCAAAAGCGAATCCTACCGTCTCGCCTATCAGGGCTTTCTAGACGAATGTGGCATGTCGATGCTGAGCCGCACAGCGTTGAGCGGCATTCACGACATCGTCGGGACCCCAAAGAATAATCCGGCGCGTGACATGATGTCGCTCACGTCGGGTCAGCTGCATTTCTACCTTCAACGGCGCCGTCTCTTCCTCGATCACATCAGTGACGACGACCTTGCAGACGGGCTTACAGCAACGATCACCCAGCGGTTCCGCTACGAGCCTTATCACGTGAAGCTTGAGTTGATGCACGCCGCGGTGTTCGCGCGACAGGCAAGCCCGGAAAAGCTCCAGGCGCTGATCGAGGCGATCGAGACCATCGACGCGAACCGCGAGAGTCTCTTCATCAGTTCGTCGATCGTCGACTCGCTCAAGTTCCTTGGCGCTCTCGGAGATTCTGCCGAAGCGGCCCGCGATGGCATCCGGGAGCAGTTCGTGCGCGCCACCGGCGAGGCGGAGGACGAGATCATACTCGACCTGGCGCTGACGGTCAGCGTCACGATGTTCGATCATCCGTACGACTATATCTATGGCGACGAGTTCGAAGCGCTGGCTACCGACAAGCGGCGTTTGCTCATGCGCCGCGCGGCGCGCGCGCCCGACGCACGTAATGCGCCAACCTCGCCTGGGTAATCCGCGAAGTCGCGTCCTATGAGGACGTTGCGGACGCCGAAACCATGCAGACCTTCTCGGTGCTGCCCGATCCGCGCAACAGCTTTCCGCAAGAAGAATGGGCGGCTTTCACGGTCGCGATCCGCTTCCTGGGCAGGCACGGCCTCGATCTACCTGGGTTGCGCGGAGACACCGATCCCGAGCGCGCTCTGATTCTATGGCGAGCGCTGCTTTACGCAATCGCGGGAAGGGCCGAGCGCCTGCCGCCCGCTGTCACTTGGCGCGAGCTGGAGCATTTGCCTGCCAGCGCCGCTATCGGAAGCCTCAGCGAATTGGAGGCTGCCTTACGCGAGCATCACTGGAGCGAAGAGCGCGGTACGGTGCAGCCGAGCGTCCTTCGTGCCTTTCCCCAGGAGAGCCTGCGGCTGGCCCGCCGGTTTCTCGATGCCGGTGAGGAAGCCACGTATTTTCGGGCGGCCCAGGGTCGCGACAGCGGTTCCGAGCTCGCCTTCGGCATCATCGAGACGCAGGGCGACCGAAGCGACGTTGCCCGCCTGAGGGCGCTCACGCAGACGCCGCGCTACGCCCGACGCGCGCTTAGCGCGCTACGGAAGCTGGATTCCGCCTGACGGTGTTCAGATGCCGACTTCGTGCCAGAGCGCCGCATCGCGCTCGGCTTCGATATCTTCCAAATCCACCGGAACCCGACCGAATTCGAGGTTATACATCGGCATCTGCCAGTTGGAATTGAGCTGCCAGACATGGTCGTCAGTCGCATCGTCCGTGACGATCTCGGCGGCGTGCAAGCGTCCTACCATCTCCACGAAAAGTCGACGGCCGTCGTCGAAATGCTGGGTGTCGACAAAGTCCAGCGTTGCCCAGACGTCGTGGACGATCCGAACACCTGCCGGCGTGAACATGCCTAGCGCCGCCATCGCTTCGATGAGCAGGATCGCTAGCGGCGGATTGCCGAAGATTGCTCGGCTTCCGCCGTTGCCGCGCGGCGCGGACCATTGCGGAACGCCGTCCTCATGCACCTCGATATCGGCGTACATCGTGGATTCGCGGCTGTAGAGATTCCAGTTCGGCACAATGTACTCGCCGACATAACCTTCGAGATAATGGCCGCGGCGTTCCCGATCGATATACTCCTGCAACTCGGTAATGTTTACGGGCCGCCAGCCTTGCGCGTCGGCGTAGATCATCCGGCCGAGATGATCGTAGAAGGTCTTCACGATCGACTGGACGCGACGGGCGATATGCTTGGAGGGGCAGCGGGCCAGATCCATCAGAATCAGAACCTTCGCCGCCTCTTCCTCGGCAAAGCCTTCGAGGACGTTCTGCTCGCGCGAACCGTGTTCGAGCCGCTGCGCTGCGTCCCAGAAGCTGCGCGCGCTCGCGGCAATGATTGGCAATCCCTCGGAGATGAAGGACAGGCGATCGGCTTGTGGCATCTGCGTAAGGATGTCGGCGCGGCGATTGCCATAGGGGATACGGCCCATCGCAGCTGCCTCAGTTTTCCGCCCCGAGGCGGAGTTCATCCAACCGCTCGCGGCAAAGCTGCTCGACGATATCGCGCAGCCGCTTCACGGAATTGGAGAGCGCGTCGAGGTCGTCGGCACTGATCTCATAACTGGGCGAATAGCGGGCCTCAACATAGGCGCGCTTGAGCAATTCGAAGCGACGGCGGCCAATCCGCGCCTCGCGGGGAAAGGCGGCGATCAGGCGCGGTTCCTTGTCCTCCGCCAGAGACCGCAAGAACTTGATGTTGTGCGATCGGGGAAAATAGAGCGTCCTTACTAGCAGGAAGCACGCGTATGCTCGTTCCGTGGCCTGGTGAAGCATGAACGCAGCATCTTTGCGCCAGCCGAGATCGTCGATACCTTTTTCCATCTGATCTTCGGCGGTCTGAAGGGCGCGCCCGATCGCGGGCAGCCATTCATTCAAATACCCTTCCGCCATCGCAAGCGCGTCGGCGGGCGTCAGCGGCTTTGCCGCGGCAAGCGCATGCTGAGGAAGCTCGTAGAGTACTACGCCGTCACGAACGATATCGACCCAGAAATACTCGCCGCGCTGGAGCGCCTGGTTCACCTCATTAAGGGTGTGGACGATGATGTTGACCGGACGCTGCACGGCAGGATCGCGGAGGATCTTGTCCTCCGCGATGTACCAATAGGCCGAGATGTCGGTCAGGTCCTCATGGCTGACGATGACCAGCAGGTCGAAGTCGGACTGATAGCCGTTGTCGGGCTCATCGACCCAATCGTTGCGCGCATAGCTGCCGAACAGGATGATTTTGAGGATCCTGCCGTTCTTCTTCCACGGCTGGGTCGAGGTCGAGATCGCCTGCGCGAATTCCGCCATCAGCGTGTCGCGCACGCGCGCCAGCTCGGCTTGCTGGACATCGGGAAGGTGGTCGAGATCGACGCGCATGTTCATTTCCTAGCGGTGGCTGGCCGTTTCCTCAATGTTCCAGCGTCGGGAAGCAGTTCGAGGTTTGGATTGGGGATCACACGCGGTTCCGGGACGGGCAAGTTGCGAATGTTCGCATAATGTTCTATATTCGCAAGCCTAGGCGAAGCGATTTCCCGTTGCGTCGCGCGCCCGCTTGGGTCTTATCATCCCATGGGGAGTTTATAGCGGAATGCATCAAGCGACACTGTGGAGCGTCGGCGACCGCAGCAATCCAATTTCGGCGCCCATCGACGCCGCGCTCGAGATCGGCGCCTATGAGGCGCTGTGGTGCGAGCACAACGCAAGCTTCAAGTCGATCGCCGAGCGGTTTCGCGAGGCGCCGGGATCGCGCCCTTCGCACCTTGTGCCCGAGACACAGGCGCGCGAGACCGGCAGCAGGGTGCTGGCCAGGCTGCGCGAGCGAACGCGTCAGCGCTTCGACGTCCGCATCCATGGCGAGTGGGAATATCCGGAGCGGCTGCGCGATGCGGCCGATCCGGTCGAGCTGCTCTACATCCAGGGCGAGTGGGATCTGGTCACGCTGCCGGCCGTGGCGGTGGTGGGGACGCGCAAGCCGAGCCAGATCGGGATCGAGCGCACGCAGACGCTGGCGCATCGTCTGGCCAAGGATGGCTTCACCGTGGTGTCGGGTCTCGCCGAGGGCGTCGATACGGCAGCGCACAATGCTGCGATCATGGCAGGTGGCCGCACGATCGGCGTGATCGGCACCCCATTGGGCCAAGTCTACCCCAAGGCAAATGCATCGCTACAGGAGCAGATTGCGCGCGATCACCTGCTGATCAGCCAGGTGCCGGTGCTGCGCTACGACGCGCAGGATTTCCGATCGAACCGATTCTTCTTCCCCGAACGCAACAAGCTGATGTCGGCGCTGACGCTGGCAACGATCATCGTCGAGGCGGGCGAAACCTCGGGAACGCTGGTGCAGGCACGCGAGGCGCTGCGCCAGGGCCGGAAGCTCTTCATCATGAACAGCTGCTTCGAACGCAGCGACCTGACCTGGCCGCGCCGGTTCGAGGAACAGGGCGCGATCAGGATCCACAGCTATGCCGACGTTAGACGCGAGCTGGTCTCCGCAGATCCGGAAGATCGGTGACCTCGAGCGTCAGGACCATTGGTACCTGACGCCGGACCATGACTGCTATTTCTTCGGCGAGTATACCGCGCGCGCCGGCTATTCGCACAGCTCGACCAATCAGATCATCGGCAACCTCAAGAAGAAGCCGAGCGTGCGGCACACGCCACAATGGCAATACAAGCTGAGCGACATGCGGCGCGTCGCCGCGGCGGTTCGCAGCGCGATCAACCCTCAATCCTACGCCAGCACGACGTTCGTCCCGATCCCGCCGTCCAAGATGCGCGCCGATCCCGAATATGATTCGAGGATCGCCGACATCGCGCGGATGATCTCCCCCGATGCCAATGTCCGCGAACTGATCGACACGGTGGCGGAGCGCCAATCGCTGCACGGCAGCGAGCAGCGACTGACGCCGGCCCAGCTGACCGCGACGCTGGGAATCAACGAGGCGCTGTGTGATCCGGCCCCGACCAGCATCGTCCTGCTCGACGACGTGATCACGACGGGATGCAGCTTCGTGGCATGCAGGGCACTGCTCCAGCAGCGTTTCCCGGGGGTTTCGGTCCTGGGCATCTTCGCGGCGCGGCGCGCGGTCGATCATAGCGACGACGTCGCCGAATTCGGAGACCTGGACGATCTCTGAGGATCGACGGGCGACGATTTCCACCTGAACCGCGGCTTCGCGCGGCTCCTCACTCCGGAAATTGCATCAGGTGGACCATGGCGCTGCCGAGGAGGCGCTCGACCTCGGCGACGGTGATGTCGAGCTCGGCCGCGATCTCGAAATAATCGAGGTCGCGATAGCGTGCCCGCTGGAACACCTGCCACTCGGGTTCGGGCATGGCGTCGAGGGCACGGCGCAGTCTGCGTTGCTCGCGGTTCATGATCGTTCTCCATGACATATCGGCCGAAGCCGGGGGGAGAGACGGTGCGGGCCCGCGACGGGAGGCGGGACGCACCCGAAGGGCCGGAACGAAGTGGAGGACATGGGCCGAAGGCCCATGTTGCGGCGCGCCGCCGCGGGCCCAGGACTGGCTCGCCCGGCTTTGGCCGGATTGGCGGCGGTCATCGCCGCCGGTGATCGATGATCGCGATGCCGGCGCTGCGGGCCTTGTCGAACAAATTGTCCTGGATGCCGCCACCGGGGAAGATGATGATCCCGCGCGGCATGAGGCAGATCACCTTGTCGTTGCGCTTGAACGGTGCGGAACCGCGGCTGTGCTTAGCGAAGTCGGGGGCGATCGGAACCTGCTGCACCTTGCGCTCGCGGGCCCAAAGGGCGGCGATATGCTCGGCACCGGTGCGCGAGGCACCATGGAGAAGCACCATGCCGGGGTGGCGACCATGCACCTGGTCGAGAACCTGCCAGATCCTGCGATGATCCGAATAATCCGCGCCGCCGCTGACGTAGATGCGCTCGCCGGGAGGCACGAGCAGCTTCGCGTCGGCATATCGCCGGTCGTTGACGAACTCGCGGCTCTCGATCACCGCGGCGGTCATCGCGCGCCGGTTGAGCATCGAGCCGGACCTGGGCAGCCAGGGCTTGCGCAGATAGTGGCGGAACTGTTCGGCGAACGCCTCGCGAAAGGCTTCCATCGCGTCGCGGCGCTCGATCATGGAGCGGCCCTCGGCGATCAGCGTCTCGAGCTCGACCGACTTGACCTCCGATCCGTCCTGCTCGCGCTGCGATCGCTTCTGCGCCAGCTCGTTCGAGTCCAGCTGATGATCGACCCGCTCGACCGCGCGATGGAAGACGTTGGTGAAGCCCCAGAGCAACTCCTCCAGCTCGGGCTCGAGGCGGGTATCGGCGAGGCAAGCCGCCATCGCGTCGAACGTGTCGGCCGCCGCCGCCTCGACCAGCCTGCCCTCGGGCAGTGGTCTCGGATCGAGCTCGTGCTCGAACGGCCTGCGCCCGTAGAGCTCAAGCTCCTGCAGCAGGTGCGAGAACTGCGATCCGCCGCCTTCGCCAGTGTCGTGAACGTCATCCATTTCGAATTCTCCCGAACTGCAGCCGCGTCGCTTGCGGCCTTCCTGGCGACGAAAGGCGGCGGCGCACGCGGCCGTGCACGGCCGAGCGCAGCGGACGGCGAAGCCGGCGGCCGCCGAAGCGTGAGCGGAGGACCCGGAAGCGCGGCTATTTTGCTTCGCGATGCAAAGCGGGCCGCAGGCCCGCGGCGGAAAATAGCCGCGCGAACGGGTTGCACTGGCGCGGGCGCTGCCGACCGGTCGCCCTCTGGGAAGGCGCGTGACGCGGACTCCAGCAGCCGGGAATCGCAGAGGATGCCGAGCGGCAACGCTAGGGGCGGTCGTCACCCCGCATTTGCGCGAGAATCTGTGCCCTGAGCCGGTCGAGGCCGATCGCGCGCAGATCCGCGTTGAGGTCACCGCGCCGGGAGTCGATGGGCAAGACTTCGATGCCGAATCGACGGGCGCGTGCGGACAGTCCGGCAAATGCCTTGCGACCGGCGGGGTCTGCCTCCCTGGCGACATAGAGCCGGCGCAGCGTCGGCGGAAAGGCCAGCGCCGCCAGATGCGCGGCGGACAGCGCGGCGATCGCCGGCAGGATCGGGACGGCGGCGCGCAGCGACAGGGTCGACTCAATGCCCTCGCCTGCCGCCATCACTGCGCCCGCCTCGCCAAAGCGAACGCCGTTGCCGAGCAGATGGCCCATCGCCCGTCGCGGATAGGCGACCGCTGCCTTGTCGGCGCCATTGGGGGCCAGCCAGGTGCGATGGGCGCCTGCGATCCGCCCCGCGAGGTCGGTGACCGCCGCGACCATTGCGGGCATTGCGCGGGGTGTCCCAGGCAGATCGTCGGCGGAGGGGCGGTACCAGCATCGCGGATGGAAGCGCAGCGATCCGATTCCGGGAACGGACCGAATGCCACGGCCTTCCAGGTAAACCTCAGCAACCGTGCCGGCGATCGGGCTGGCGATCGCGAGAAGACGCCGTGCGGCCTCGGGCGATCCCGATCGAACCTTGCCGCGGTTGGGAGGCCTTTCCCCGGCGGCATTGGCGGGCACGCTGAGAAACCGCCTGGCCTCGGCAAGCGCCTCGGCCAAGGTCCCGGTTGCCGTTGCGGCGCGGACGATGTCGAGCAAGTCACCATGTTCGCCCGATTGCGCATCGGTCCATTTGCCCGCGCGCCCGGTGCCATCCGCTGTGTCGCGCAGCCGGACATAGAGGCTGCGGCCAGGGGTGTTGCGGACGTCGCCGACCAGCCAGTAATTCCCCTCGCGTTGGCCGTTGGAGAGGAAGCGCCGGCACAGGCGTTCGGCCTGCCCGGCGAGATCGCGCGCGATCGCGCTTGCGGGGTGTTCCATGGCGAGGCTCCCGCTCAGGCCGCGCTGGCGGCGGTTCGCGCCTCGACGCGTTCGACGGGAAAGCGCTCGAGCAGCCGGCCAAGGATGGCGGGGCCATCGCCACCGGCAGAAACGAACAGGCGCAGCTTCCAGGAGACGATCTCCGACATCAGGCCCATGGCCTTCAGCCGCTCGACGCCGAGGTCGTTGAATCCGATCAGCTCGATGCGGTGCAGGTGCATGCTCAGCACGCGCTGAAGCCGCTGCCCCTCGGCCAGGTGCAGCACCGCCTCGCCGCCCATCAGCATGCGCCACGCCTGCTCGGCGGTCAGCGCGGGCGCCTTCGATCCCAGCGTCGCGGCGACCCAGGCCGCAGGCACGCGCCGACCGACAATCCGCTCGCCGGCGTCGGTCTGCAGGCGGTAGACGCGCGTGGAGTCGCCGGGAAGCCGCCGCCAGATCGGCAGCAGCAGCCCCGCGACGACATGCATCTCGCTCGTCTCGAACTCCGGCACGTCAGCGCATTCCGCCTCCCAAGCGCCCGCGAAACTGTCGCGGTCGGCAGGACGCCAATGCGTCTCGGCCAGCGCGTCGAGCGGCATGGACGGACTTTCCATCGGTTTGATCAGGCGGATGCGCTCCTCGACAGCGCCGTCGTCGAGCAGGGCGCTGCGCGCGCGCACGCGGATCGCGGCGCGCCCGGAGCGCCGATTGACCAGGAGCAGCGCGCCGGGGTCGCGTGCGAGGGCCAGTGCGCCCTCGAGTCCGAGCGGACGATTGCGATCCTTGCGCGCGATGGTGAGCAGCTCGGTCTCCGCGCCGGTGCCGGGATGCACATAGATCGCCTCGCGGTGCGTCACGACAAAGCTCTCCGCGGCCAGCGTTTCCAGCCCGGTTTCATAGGTGCCGGAGGCCTTGGCGCCTTCGACACGCCGTTCGAGCAGTCCTTCGAAGGCGTCGAAGATCGTCCGCTGCATCGCAATCGTGAGCGCGAGCATGCGATTGAGGAAGGTCGTGATCGGCGGCAGCTCGTCGCGCAGGCCATTGTCGTCGCCGAGCGAGAGGCCGGTCGCCGCCTCGAACTCTTCGAGCGAGCAGTCCTGGATCTTGCCGCGGTAGAGCAAGCCGTAGAGCTGGCGCAGCGCATCGCGCGCGTAGACGGACTCGAGATTGTCCTCGGGGCGGAACATATTCTGCCCGCCGGTCTGGCGCTGGCCGCGCGTGATCGCGCCGAGCGTGTCGAGCCGCCGCGCAATCGTGGAGATGAAGCGCCGCTGCGCGCGGACATCGGTCGTCACCGGGCGGTAGCGAGGCGGCTGCTTCTGATTGGTGCGGTTGGTGCGGCCGAACCCCTGGATCGCGATGTCGGCCTTCCAGCCGGCCTCGACCAGATAGTGGACGCGCTGGCGCTGGTTCGCCGCGCCCAGATCGGCATGATAGGAACGGCCCGTGCCGCCGGCCTCGGAGAAGATGAGGATGGTCTTGCGGTCGTCCATGAAAGCCTGCGCCTCGGCGAGGTTGGACGCGGCGGGCCGGGATTCGACCGCGAAGCGGGTCGAGCCGTCGATGCGCGGCCTGGGCACGATGCGGCGGCTGCGCCCGGTGACTTCGGCGACCCGATCGGGGCCGAAATGCTGGACGATCTGGTCGAGGGCGCCGGGAATGGCGGGCAGCGCCGCCAGTCGCTCGATCATCGCCTGGCGCCGGACCAGCGCGTCGCGGCATTCGACGATGTTGCCCTCATGCGTGACCGGCCGTGAGGAGAGATTGCCCGAATTGTCCGTGAAGGGTTCGTAGAGCTGGACCGGAAAGCTGTTGGCCAGATAGTCGAGGACATATTCTTTGCAGTCGCAGTTTATGTCGAGCGTGGCGGCGGTAGGCGCAGGTTTCCTTCGGTTTTCCATGATTTCACTCCAGATAACTACGGTTCCGTCGACCTCAGCAAGTCGAAGGAGCCAACATGCGAACACGATCATCACTGCCGTTTCGGACTGCCCCGCTCCGGGTCGAAGATTCGCCCAGTCACGGCGCTCTTCTCGCCGCATTTCTCTCCTCTCTGTCCCTCGACGAGAAGTCAGGCTGTGCGGTTCTGTATGGCGCGGCGGTCCGCCATTTCCTGCATTGGCTGGAACGGCATAGGACCGCGATCCGCACGATTGACGATCAGGCTGTCCGGCGGTTCGAGAAGCATCGGTGCCGGTGCCACCGGTATTCGGCGCAGCAAGCGCACTACAAGGCTGACCAAGCAGCAAGGGTCAGGCGCTTCGTCCGGTTCCTCGAAGATCAAGGCTACGTCGAAGTCGACGACGGGATCGACGATCTGCCACGGCACCTCGCCGACTATTCCGATGCGATCGGCCGCCTGCAACTCGCCGAGGGACCCGCGCAGGCCTATCGGTCCGAGGCCGAGCATTTCATGGCCTGGCTTCGCATTACGCGACGCCAATGGATCGATATCGACGACACGATCATCGACCAGTACGCTGCGCATGATTGCCGATGCCCGGTATGGCGCAAGCGCGGCAAGCTGGTCGCCACGGGCACGAAGCGGCGGCGGCGATGCGCACGGCACTTCGTCGAGTTCCTGCGAGGCCGCGATGTCATCCCATCGGTTGAACCGGTGGCTGACGATGACCCGCACATGTCGGCTTACCTCACGTGGCTCAAGCAACATCGCGGCGCCACCGATGAGACGATCCGGCGCTACCGGACCGATATCAGACGGCTCATGCCGATGCTGGGCGAGCCTTCGCAATGGGATGCCGCCGGACTCAGGAGCGCATTTCAACGACGAAGCAAGGAGACGCCGGGCTCGGCATCGCTGCTCGTCACGATAATGAGGAGCTACATCCGGTTTCTGGTCGTGCGTGGCGAGTGCCGGCCTGCATTGTTGCATGCAGTTCCATCAGCGCAGCGCTACCGCCTTTCGACGCTGCCGCGCCACGTCGACCCGGCAACGATCGAGAGGATCATTGCGGCCTGCCCGACAGATCGTCCGGTAGAAGTCCGGGACAAGGCCATCATTCTCCTGCTCGCCAGGCTCGGCCTGAGGGCTGCCGATGTTCAGGACATGCGTCTCGACGACATCGACTGGCGGTCCGGCCACCTGACGGTCAAGGGCAAGACGCGTCGACCGGACCGTCTGCCATTGCCGCAGGATGTCGGCGACGCGATCTTGGCATATCTTGCGGCAGCCCGCCCGGAGGCCGCCGAAGAGCATCTGTTCCTGCGTGCACAAGCACCGTTTCGGCCATTCCGCTCGTCCGCCGAGATCGCGGGCATCGTCGCTCGAACGCGCGACCGCGGTGGGATCGAAGGAGTGCCGACCGGGTCGCACATATTCCGGCATTCGCTTGCCACCAACCTGCTGCGCGCGGGCGCAGGCCTGGAGTCCGTTGGGACCATCCTGCGTCACAGCTCGCCTGAGACCACTGCCATCTACGCCAAGGTCGATCTGCCGATGCTCATGAAGATCGCGCAGCCATGGCCGGGAGAACCGTCATGCTGAACATGCACATTTCCAGATACGTCTCGCTCCATCGCAGCTTGGGACGGAAGTTCTCCGAACAGGAACGCTTGCTGCGCCAATACGCCGATTTCGCCGGCCGCGCCGGTGACCGGCACACCCAAGTGCAGCGCATTTACGACTGGTGCCACACGGCAAGCTCGCAGAACGTGGCCCGCCATAGGTTCGACGCCGTACGTAACTTCAGCCTTTTCGCTCATGCTGAGGATCCAGCTCACGAGGTTCCGCCTGCGGGCGTCTTCGGTCGGGGCAAGCGGCCACGCCCGACCCCGACCATCATCGAACCGGAACAGGTCCGGGCGATCATGACCGCGGTATTGGACGTTGCGCCCCAAGGCACGATCAGCCCGTACACGTATCATTATCTGTTCGGCCTGCTGGCGGCGACAGGTCTCCGGATTTCCGAGGCCCTCGCTCTTCAATGCAACGATCTGGTCGAGGATGGCCTGATCGTCCGCAACGGCAAGTTCGGCAAGCAGCGGCTGATTACCCTGCAGCCATCGACCCGTCAGGCGCTCGAAGCATATCTCGCCACCCGGGCAAGGCTTGGCGCTACGGGCAATGACCTGTTCGTGACCATTCGGGGGAGAGCACCACACAAGGTGCGCGCCCACGTGGTGTTCGTCAGGCTGGCCCGGCAGCTCGGATACCGCGGACCGACCGGAACGGCCGGGATGCGGTTACACGACCTGCGGCACACTTTCGCCGTGCGTTCCCTTGAGTCCTGTCCGCGCGACAGGGAAGCCATCGCACACCACATGGCCGGACTCAGCGTATATCTGGGGCATGCGTCGGTCGCCAACACCTATTGGTATCTCGAGGCCACTCCGGTGCTGCTGCGCGATATCGCTGCCGCCAGCGAGCAACTTTACCGGGGAGAAGCGGCATGACGGCACTCGCTCCGCATCTCTCGATCTACCTGCGTGAACATCTGCCGCGCGAACGTGCTGTCAGTCCGCACACGGTGAAGACCTATGCCAATTGCTTCGTCCTCCTGGTCCAGTTCGCTGCCGATCGGCTGAAGCGTCGGCCGACCGATCTCGAGATCGAGGATCTCGGCACCGACATGATCATGGCCTTCCTTGACCATGTCGAGAACGGTCGCGGCAGCTGTGTTCGGACCCGCAATGGCAGGCTCGCCGCGATCCGGTCCTTCTTCCGCTACATCGAGTATCGTATTCCGGCCTGCCTAGATCAGGCCCTTCGCGTCAGATCGATCCCTACCAAGAAGACCGACAAGGCGCTGATCGACTACCTCGACCGGGCAGAGATCAAGGCTTTGCTCGACGCCCCGGATCCCCGGACACGCCTTGGCACCCGCGATCGCGCAATGCTGCATCTGGCCTATGCTGGCGGGCTGAGGGTGTCGGAACTCGTAACGCTACAACTGCGCGATTTCCCGGATCGCTCGCTTTCGACCGTGCACATCTTGGGCAAGGGTCGGCGTGAACGGGTCCTCCCGCTCTGGAAGGAGACCCAGTTCGCATTGCGCGCGTGGCTTGCGATCCGCCCCGAAGCCGAGGTCGCCGAGATATTCCTCAATGCCAACGGGCAGCCGATGACACGCGACGGGTTTGCGTTCCGTTTGGCCGAGCACGTCAAGACCGCGGCAACGAAGCAGCCGTCGATCCTTGGAAAGCGCGTGACACCGCACGTGCTGCGCCATTCCTGCGCAATGCACACGCTCGCGGCGACAGGGGACATTCGCAAAGTCGCATTGTGGCTCGGCCATGCCAGCATCCAGAGCACCGAGACCTATTTGCGCGCCGATCCCGAGGAGAAGCTGCAGATTCTCGCGGCGCACGGCGCTCCTGCCATCAAGCCCGGGCGCTTCAAGCCGCCATCCGATGCCCTGATCACGATGCTCACCGACGTTCGAAGGCGGGCCTAGCCCGTCTCCGGACAACCCCCTGGCACTCATATTATCTGGAGTGAAATCATGGAAAACCGAAGGAAACCTGCGCCTACCGCCGCCACGCTCGACATAAACTGCGACTGCAAAGAA
>Ga0209922_100360_pt1 | contig 73738 bp, 90 predicted proteins | sample ThiBiot_500_biof_FD_183946 | JGI IMG/M metagenome (GOLD analysis project Ga0209922, IMG submission 183946) | Wastewater bioreactor microbial communities from Cape Town, South Africa - Thiocy_expt_500_biof (SPAdes) | ecosystem: Engineered > Bioreactor > Thiocyanate-remediating > Anaerobic-Aerobic ... | reverse complement strand
TGGATGTTATATATTAAAACTGATGGCTTGTTAATCTTTAATGTACAAAAACATTGCCCGAGTATATGGCCCCCACACAACATACAACGAGTACTACGTACAGCGCGTAACAAAAGAAATCGTCCGTAATGACGATGACGAAGATGCTATATGAGTAGCAAAAAAAAACGGAGTCAAAGAAAAAAGAAGCTGTAGAGAAGAAAATCCGGTAGAGAAAGAAAGAAAGATGCCACCGACCCCTCTTTCTATTTGATATATACATACACATATATACATCTATCCATATATATATATATATATATAGACAGATATATACAGAGTGAGAGAGAGAGAAGAACCTCTCGGATTAAGTTATGCGCACTGATGATTATTTATATGTATAGAAAACTAGAACGTTTTACCAGTCTCTCTTTCGTTTCCTTCTTTTCTTCTTCTTTTTTTTCTGATAAGATTTGTTTGAGTACCAAAACTAGTTGATGATTATTTGACGAAGAATAGCAGAATGATAGCCAAACGAAAGAAAAATATGGAAATAATTAACAAGCAGAAATACAATCATTTGAACTTGCTCGCGATTAGTTTGATTCTTTTTCTCATGTTTTCCTTGAAAATTAGATGTTGATATCCGTACACAACATGCCGTAGAAAACTGACGCGAGCTTAATCGACAATACAGAAAAAGACGAATGTCTTGTTTTTTCATCTTCGCGTTGTTTTCTAACATGTTGAAACATACTATCTTCGATTTTTATGTTTGTTATTCGACGATCTCATCGATCATTGTGAAATAGTCAGAAATCAACTTATCATAATGGCACAAATATCAGTCAATAACTACGAGTAATAATAACAAATGTATACAAATAAATATAAAGAAATACGATTTCTTTTTTTCTTCTTCTTTTTCTGTGTTGTTGTCTTTTATTATTTCGAAGTAGAGTAATAAGACATTTGTATGTGAAAAGAGGCGATGATATATATGTATATATCGATCTACATATTACAGTATCAAGTGATGAGTGTCGGTCTTGATGAAAGAAATGCCACTGGTCAGAAATTATTATGTCAAAATCGACTGATGGAAACGGTCAACAGAAGACAGTAATCTTGTTGACGTGGATGATTTCAGATGTAGTTAGTACGAAGAAAAGACGACAAGATGATAATAATAATAATAAACCTAAGAAAACACGCATAAAGATGATGACGATGATGATGATGATGATGATGACGACAACGAGGAAAAAAAAAGAAAGTTGATAGGCAAAACAAATAAATAACACCAACAACAGCAGCAGCAGTAGTCGAGTAGAATGGTAGCTCGAGCAGATTCTCAAGCTGGTCGCATTTCTTTCTCTTTATATTTCTGTCTGGTCGACGATATGGTAGTAACGACAACGTCTGATCAATCAGAACCGATGAGAAAAGTAAACAAGCCATATGGCAATAGAATGATGTGTTGTTGTTCGTGTTGTTGACACATGGAAAGATTACTTCAAGAAATATGAATCCGACGACCAGTGGCTATCAAGCAAATATCGACAATCAATAAAAAACGATTTTCCGTTTAGTCAAGCGTATATTTGCACATCTTCGATTGTTTATTTAAACATTAACATTGTTAGATTAGACCTTGGGTAAATAATTTTCAAGGAAGACAAGAGGTAGAATATCGAATAGGGGAGTATAGTTAGTTATATTGCATCACTAACGATGACAATCGATATAGACGAAAAGAAGAAATATACAACCGGAAAAAGAACATCATCGGATTCGGCAACAAACGATGACGATTGATGATAATCTTTCACACATTTACACATCTTTTCCTTTCTATACTTACTCTTGCGTTCAAAGGCAAAGAAAGCAGAAGAGGAAGAAACAAACGCGACCCTTGACAAAAAGTAAACGGCCGTATCGGACATATCGTATAAATCTCTGTGTGTATTATGAAGTCGTTATTGATAAACACACATACGACTTCTCTTTTCTTTTCTCTCATGCGTATGATGAAAAATCGGGTGTTCTCTCTTTCCGTTTTCGATATCGAACAACAGAATCGAATGAAAGTGAAAAAAAGATTTCATTTACCTTTGATCAAATTGACGACATCGATATGTGTACTATGACTGACGCGTGTGCCGTTGACCTGAAGTGGAAAAAATATGAAAAATTAAAACATGTTGTTATGTAATAATATACGTGTCGACAGAACAATTCAACATATTTTATTATAAAGTCAAATTTTTTTGCTCTTAATAGAAAAAAAAACTATTTTCTCTTAATCAATCAAAATCAATGATGATAATTGAATCTTTCAACTTGAGATAAAATATCGAATAGTTATCAACATCTAAGAGAATAAATTCGTTTCGTGATAAAACGAAATCAAACATAAACACAATTATTGATCAGATTTTTCAATAGCTTTATATCTACTCATCATTGATGTTTCGATACTAGTCAAACAAATTGTTCCTTTTATTGAACATTGACTTTGATATATGATGACCTTGTAAAATACCAGTTTTTATCTTTAAGATAATCATTATTTAAATGCTCAAGTATAGTTTATGATAAGACATATCTATTTCATCGAATAACGAACAGCAATACACAAAAATGGACAATAAATTCCTCGAAAATAACAACAATATCTGTTTTGTTATAAACGAAACACATATTGTGATCAGTAATCAATCAAAAATAAAATTGAAACGGATAGCAGGTGTACAATTGAATTCATATAAAACAGGTGTAGAGTTCAAGCAGAACAATTTATTCAACAAAAATCAATTTCGATCATATCGAATGTTGAATGAACGAAGAGGATTTTCAAATATCTTCGAATCAATTAACTTTTTCTTCGCGAAAATTTTTTACAACTCAATCAAACGATGTGTAAAAGTTATGTCGACTTTTTATAATCTTCAACCTTCAACATTCGATGACGGTAGTCCTCTACTTCGTGCCTTTTTTTCTTCTTCTTTCGAATCACAAACTAGAGATAAGAATGGCAGTGATGATGATGATGGTGATGATACAGTTAAGTCAGTCTAATTGAGATTTTTTTTCGCTCTCTTCTCGATGAACGAATGAATGACGCAACAAGCAAATAGAAGCGAACCGTAAAATGCCAGTGTTGGCACTAGATTGTGCGATAATAGTTTATTGAAACTGAAGAGAGAACATCGCGAAAAGAAAAAAGAAAGATGTGTAAAGGTGTTAAGCAAGAAAAGAACGATTCGTGAGAGAACATACAACGAAACATCAGCCATTCAACTCGATACAATACATTTGTGAAAGACTAAACAACTTTGAAGAAAAAAAAAAACGAAAACGTCAAGACAAAACTTTTGTCTCTCTTAATTCTTCGTTCTTTTTATCGCTCTACAAACAGATACAGCTAAAACTAACAAGCATATTTATCATTCATCGTAAGTTTTCTTTATATCCTTTTGAATAAAAAAAAATGAAAAGATATTAAGTTCTCTAGACCAATTGAATGATACACGTGTTGAATAGGATGCTTAATACACATCTTATATAGACTAAACATATTCATTCAGTTATTCTTTTGTTCAAAAGTGATTATAGCAAAAAGCTAAATATTAGTTTTATAATAATGACAAGAAATTTCTTCTCCAACTAACAAAAATTCTAATCGATGATTAAACATGTCCAGTGAACAACAACATCGACCAAGTACAAAATCAACTCGTGCTCCTCTTCCTCCTGATCTCGATATTCTTCAATCCCAAATTCCAATTAATCCTTCATTACCTCATTCAACATGTATCATCAAAGATCTACGATATGTTAATCTTCTCGACGAATTACAATTATCCGAAAACCAACAACTTCACGTTCAAGAAACCGTTGAAATTCTTCCTCAACCTGTTTCATGCGAACGAATATTCTATTCATACATCGATGATCATACAAATCTTCGTTCGAAAGAATTCATCAATCTAACACCGAAATATTACAACGATGAACAACAATTCGATTCGTATTCGACGACACTCTACATTTTCCCCAAACAACGAAACGAAAAATTCATCTCCGAAATTCGTTATACACCCGAACATATTACAATTCGTTATAAAACAACATTAGAACTTCTCTCAGCCACATTGACATCATCATCGAACGAACAAATCTACGAAAATGCTCAAGATTTCTATCATCTAGTTAAAGACATTTTCTATCGAATTTAAATATTCATTTGTTTTGTTTTTCTCCAACAACAAAAAAAAACGCGACGAAAGAAAATAACTGTAGTTTGAATAAGTTTACCTTAATGATTTGATCGTTGACATGAATACCAGCTCGATGAGCAGCACCACCCTCACGAACACTGAGAACAAAGACGGGATTATCACCGGTCACCGTTAAACCGTATCCGTAACGATCTCGTTGAATGACCACATTTTTTTGTTCAAGCCCTAGAACAATAAGAATTCGTTTCGTTTCTCTTCAATTCGGTTTTCTTCTTCTTACCTGATGGAATATCTGAATCTACGTACGATGTTGAACTAAAACAATTAATTGTTACCGTATCAATTTTCATTTCGAATTCATTGGCCTACTTGTCTGATTGCATTTGTACGTCAATCATCTGTGACATAGTGTTGATTCATCTGAAGTTAAAGAGTTCGAAAGAAAAAGACGTTTCGTTGTCTTACGAATAAGACATGTTTGCTATGCGCGTAAAAAATAAAAATAAACACAAACAACAAACGAAACGAAATGAAAAAGATTTTGATACGCCAGAATATGCTTGGTATATCAAATGATGATGAAGAACTGCCAAGGCATCATTTCAGTCATTCATTCTTCTCCTTTTTTTTTCTTCTTCTTCTCTTTTTTTAACTAACCTAGTCATTTTCATTGGTTATTAACAACCATTTAATAGGTATTCGACATCGGTCAAACGAAATCCGGTGAAATTTATATTGATATCGACATTTTCTCAAGTTGAAATTCAATCGAAAATTTCATTGAAAAACGAGACTTTCTCTCTTTAAATATGTCGCTGTTTATCTTTGTTCAGTGACACTAGCGTCATCTAAGATAAAAATCCGCCCATTTTTTTTCTTCTCGTCGAGTTGATGTTCTAAAAAACTCGGGGGATCTTGAATCATTCAAATTGATATATGCTTGCGTAAGAAATAAATGATAAGAAAATGTAAATTTCGTATTTTTCTCTTGTTGAATCTGCAGGTGTTATGAAGGTTTATCTAAGCAACTGCGGGGGTTATGGTTGCTGCGAACAAAAAAAAGGAAAAAAAAGAAAAATGCCGAATTGCTGGTAGGTGCATCGTCGAAAGAGTTTCTTTTTTTTATCATTTCGAAATAAACAAAGAAGAAAAGAGAGAAAAAAACTCGAGAGAAAGGTGATTTTATTTTTAACAAAAAGAAAATTGTCGTCAAACTGTTCGATAGATTGTTGTCATTCAAGTGTTCACTCCCTTGAAACAAAAAATACAACAAGGTAAAAATCGAATTGATACAACCAAAGGAAAAACACACGCACACGAGCCATGCGAAGATAAATGTCTTCGCGTCGGAAGAGTTTATTTTGAAATTTTTTTGTTCTTATCTACTCAACGAAGTTTCATTTCATTTCAGTTTCGTCTTTTATTGTTATTATTTTCTTTTTTTGACCATTATATTTCGTTCAATTTACGCATTACCTTGATGACTTGAAAACCAAGAAATTCCATCTGTGTTTTTCTTCTCTTCATCACCACCACAAAAGAAAACATACACAAACGCGATGTCAACAAGGATTTTTTTTTCGTGATTCAAGAGACCGAGAGCGTGAAACAACAAAAAAAGAAAAAACGCAGAAGATGATGAGGAGAAGAAACTCGAATTTCAATTTTTGCTTCTTCTTTTGCGTTGCAGTTGATGCGGTGGGCAACAATTTCTTTTCTTCTCCTACTCCAATCTATGCAAATAAACAATTTTTTTCAAATTATTAGACAGACATTCGGATACTTCATTGCATCTTGGCCTACAGACGTTGTAGTTTTTTGTTTTATTTACTTCTAGATGAAACCAGAATATTCAAACACACAAATTGAGAGAAGAAAGAAAACAATGTGATTGAATTTCGTTTGTGTAATAAGAATAACAACAATCAAACATTTCTCTCTTTATTATTATTATTATTTTTGAATTATGTCAGCTACAACCATTCATCAAGTAAACGAATATCAAGTGATCTTTCGTACAATTTTTTGTTTATCTAGGCTCGTATTTCGAAAACTCATCTCCCATCGGATCCGACCTATCAAAGTTCAATATCACGTCCAACTAATTCACAAAATAAAAGCACTATCTATTTCTTAACATCGGGACGCGATCATCAACTGTCAACGGCCTATCGTCGTCGACGTCCCGATTCCGAATATTCGAATCCACCATCATCAGGCTCATCGTACAATATTGTTTCATATAATCGTGCTCATACTCAGCAATCCTCATCTCGTCAACAAAATCCTCCGATATCACTATCGTCTCGTTCGATAAATTCATTGAATCGTCGACCATCATCAGCATCGACCGATCTCGCCCCGTCCACATCAACTTATTCCTCATTGATTACACTTAACAATCGACCGACTATACCGAATAGCTCGTCAACATCAACGAATTCTACGAATGATATTACACGTGGAGTTTCCGTTCAAGGTAAACGATATTCAACGAATATTTCAACGAAACCTTCGACAACTGATTCAGCACAAAAACTGTCCAATCAATTGGTAATCATACCGAAATCCAAATCGAATAATTCACTCGATAAACAACATCATTCATCATGTCCTGTTGCCTATTCAAATCAAATTAGTCTAGGTACAATCACGATTCTATCTGATTCAAGTTCAGATAATACAATTCTCCATCATTTACCCGATCATAATGAAACAACAGATAAATCTCATCAATCCCTACATGACGAACGTTTACATCGATCGCCTCGTAAAGTTAACAATAATAATCTTTCGTCGTCACGTTTACATTCGACATCGTCAAGTGATGAGCAAAAGAAAACTCGAACGCCTCACGTTCACTATACAATTGAGCCAATTGAAATTCACGATGATTTAAATAATGAGAAAGATGCCGATGCGAAACAACGAGCAGTTCGAGAAGAAAAAAAACGTAAAGCCAATGAAAATCAACAAGTTTTAATCAATGTCGATGAATATGCACCTGAAATTTTGCTCTATCTCAAAGAACGTGAAGTAATACAAAAGCATTTCGTTAAATTTAAGTTCTTTTTCGATTATTCATAGCAATCATGCCGACCGAAAGCCAATTATATGCGTAAACAAACAGAATTAACATGGGATATGAGAGCTATACTAATCGATTGGCTATCTGAAGTCGCCGATGAATATAAATTGTATTCGGAAACACTTCATCTAGCTGTGAACTTCATCGATAGATTTCTTTCGCGAATGTCAGTAACAAAATCGAAATTTCAACTTATTGGAACGACTGCACTCTATCTCGCAGCGTACGATTGATTTCTTTTGTTCTTTTTTTGCTTAACTCATCAATGAATTTATTTAGAAAATGTGAAGAAGTCTATCCACCGAATGCCGCTGAATTTGCCTATGTAACTGATAATGCTTACACGAAAAAACAAGTCATCAAAATCGAAGATCTCCTTTTGCAAACTCTTCATTTCGAAGTTTCAACCGTAACGACACATACATTTCTGTTACATTACATGAAAATAGCTGAAGTCGATGAAATTACCGAAGATTTAGCGAGGGTACGTTTGTTATCTACTGAAAGTTCGATATATCGAACTAATTATAGAAAAGAAGCTTTTGCATTGACAGGATCTGTTGTATTTTTTCATTAAAAAACGAACATGAAATTGTTTGTGTTCTCTAATAATCTTTAATTAAGAAATAAGATAATCTGACTTCGTGTTTTGGTATTTTTCTAGTATCTTGCTGAATTGACACTTCTCGATCCTGAATGTCTTCAACATTTATCCAGTTTACAAGCAGCTGCTATTCTCTGTCTCGCACTTCATATGTCTCATAAGCCAGCTTGGGTAAATCCTTTAACAAACTAATTTCATTCATATTCGTCTTCGATTTTAGTCGAGTAAATTAAAACAAGCAACGGGCTATTCTATTCAATCGTTTTATTCGATAATGGAGAAAATATTTTGGTTAGTTGCCAAAGCAAATATACATGATAAATGGGCAATAACACGAAAATATCGTCATGTTAAACATCACTGTGTAGCACTAATTGAATTACCAACGACATTACCATACAATGATTGAGATAATGATGCAATTACATATTGAATAAACTTCTTTAAAAGCTACGAAAGAAAAATTAGCTGTTTGTCTTTTGTTTTTTGTGCTCACTGATGACCTATGTCAATTATTTCGACAGAGATCAATCATTCATTTCCATTGTTTTTTTTGACAATTGTGTATGTTCTTGGAAAAACACAATATTCAATTCTTTTTTCCTGCTCTTCATTTGTATTCACATGCAAACATAATCAAACAAAAGAAACTCACGATGTTTTCACTGTGCTATGATGAACAAATTTTGTTTTTACTGAGTTTGTTTTCTTCTCTCTCGTACTAGTATTCTTATTCATTTGTAAACTTATATAAATAGGCAATTGTTTTTTCGTTTTCTTTTTTATTTTCTTCTGACAAAGAATAATGTAGATTAGTAACGACAAATCAACAATGGATTTATTCTTTAGCTTTTCGTTTTCAATCCGTCCAAAATGTTCGTTTGTTATTTAAAAATGCAACATGTATCTCGTTTGATTCTCTTCTTCTTCTGCTTTGTTTCTGTATTTGCTTTTTTTTTCTACCTGTGAACAGTTTCTAAGACGATTTAATAATTGAAGAAAAAACATTTCAATATGTGCGCATGTTTTTCTTAATCAATGCATAAGGATTTATAAAAAGAGAGAGAAAAAAAACACATACATACACATAGAAACAGATTTATCTTTATCATTTTCGAGTTGGCTTGGTTTTCCCTTTAATAGAATTAACGACAGAAAAAAGAAAACAAATTGCTTTCTTCCATTTTTTTTTCTTTGTAATGTAAATAAACAAACACCGGATGAAATGAAAAACAAAAGATGAGTTTCGTTAGAAATCTTTTTGTTGTTGACGTTGAGTTAAACGATTATTGGCTTGTTCACGTAGTTTAAATGATTTTGTATGACTACGTAATGAACTATTTGGTGATGTTAATGTTACACCGGGAGAATCGTAATCATACATTTTATCTTTCAAATATGAACGTTTACCTAGATGTCTGGAATTGAAATTATCGGAACGTTTCGATGACAGAGAACATAAATGTTTAAGAGCTCGACGAAAATTACCACCAAATAGTAGATAAATAACAAGATTAATCGAATAACTTAGATAGGATATATAATGAAAAATCATATCACGATAGAATGAAATGTCAAGGTCATTTGATGGAGGCATGTCGGATGATGACGATGATGTCGATGGTTGCGAATATAGAAACATGAAACGAAGATAATAGGATGGAAAATTTAATGATAAACATGTCAGAGAAATAGCTAGAAGCATTTTTGTTAAACGTAATTCGGTTAAAACATGCCGTTGAGCGGATTCGTTACGTTTTGATATGGCGTTTTTAGTTTTTAGCATAATTGATGGCGATTTAGTGGTTTCAGTTACTGGTGGTGTTGATGAATCTGAGTTTGTAAATGTTTTGTACACTGGTGGTTTTTCTTGTGAATTAGCTAAAGTAAACGAATGAATAATTCGTTGAGAACGAAATAAGAATGTTGGCATACTTAGTGGTGCTGGAGTATTCGAATCTGGCGTTGGCTTTTGTGGCCAATTCGATGTTCGTCGACATTGATAACGTGAACCGTTAGCAAACACATGTTGTCGAAATGTTTTCGAACAGAACAATTTCCGTATAATTAATATATTTAATATTGAAACAAGAATAAACGGTAGAAACATAGTCATTATCGTATCAATCATATTCAAATTTGTCAAATAACGTTCGTAACCATCTTTTTCTCGACATTGTCCTTTATCATCGACTTCGGAAACAAAAAATGCCGGATGTATATAGCAAATAAATGCCGGTAAAATGATAATTAATATAACAGCACGAGATACATTCGGTGTACATTGTGACATATGTTTTAATGGAAAGTTAACAGCTAGAAAACGTTCAGCTGTGAATGCAAGCACCATCCATATGTGCACAAATGAAGCGACAAATGAAATATATGTTTGAATATTACAAATGAAATTTATTTTTCGATAGAGATTCGCATCGAATGATGTATGAATCATTCCCGGTAGAAGATCGAGAAGGAAGAAAACGTCGATCAATGCCAAAACAAATAAATAGGCTGATGAACGGATGCGTCTGAAGAAAATATCAAACGGAAATTGATCTTTAGTCAAGAGTTTCATGATTTTACCTTAATGATTTTGTACAGAAAACAATAGCACAAAGCATATTTCCACATACGCCAAGGATAATTAATGTTGCAACGTAGATTAATTGTGCATAACGCATAAACGTATTCTTTCCCATTGTCGATGACATCGTTTGATTAACTGTTCGATTTGATAGTAAATAAGTCGTCGCAATCGATAAATTGTTTGCACTCATTTGTATGTTAGTTGATTTCTATTCACGAGAATATTTCGTTGACGTTAAAATGACGTTTAATTTTCATGATTAGTCCTTTTTTTTCCTCTTTTGTTCGAAGAAGACAAAAACAAAAAGAGAATCAATCAAGGAGAAAAGTATGCACGATCGATTTTCTAGAATATGAAAAAAAAATATGAAAAGAATTTTTTTAATAACAAGAAAAAAGGAACTGATGTGAACGTTTTTCTTTTGTTTTATGTTTATATATATTACATATATATCAAAAATCTAGGACAGAATCCATCACTACAACTAATATCTTTTTTCTTCTTTTTCTCTCATTTTTTTTTCTTTGTGAGAGATTGTTAGACTTTGTGTCCTTAGCATAGTCGTCAGTATTATTTTCTTTCTTCTTTTATATAGATATATTATATTTTCTCTTTTTCTCTCTCTCTGTCGCTCTTATACTTTTTTAAGTAGGAGTATATGAAAATGAAGCGTACTTATACAAATTATCTAATTCCAATTAAAACTAGAGATCCAATTATATTGCGGATAAATACATACACACGCACACGGGAAAAAAAAGAAACCAACTTGATAATACCGGTTGATACAGCTGACTAATAAGTAATGCTCGTACTTATGAAAAAATCATTGAAGATAAGTGTTTGAAGTGTTTAGTTTCACAAAAAAGCTTTCTAATTTTCAATGAAAAAGAGGAGAAGAAGAAGAAGAAGAAGAAGCAAAGAAAAAGTCAAAGTTCCATTTTGACTCGATTTTTGTTCATATTTACTAATTGATTCGAGCATGTTAGATCAAATCAGCATGTTATTTAATCAATGTTTACTCATCCGTGTCATACTGTCAAAGGAATAATCTTTTGCCTTTAACGACGAGACGAAGCCTGTTGAATTATTTTCAAAATTAAAAAAAAAGGAAGAAAACATGGAGAGAGAAAACATGAAAACAAACAAATTCATAATTCGCCGAAGTCAAATATGTTTTCGCTTTATTCAATAGATTAATATGCATGCAACGACACGATGCTTTCCGTTTGTTTTTCTTTTTCTTTTGACTCGTATAAAATTTTCAAACAAACAAAAGGAGAAGTAATTGATGTTAAATCGAGTGAAAAAGAACTTGCTGAACTTCACGATTTTTCTCCTAACATTCTAATTTCTAAAACAATGACGAAATCGGCTAAATAATGTCAGGTTTTCGTTGCAATTTTCATGAGAACATTAAAATATATAAATCGGATATACGACACTATAGAAACAAAAAGAAAAGGACGACGAACTAAACGCCGCAGTAATTTGTTGTTGTTAATGGAAGTATACAAATTTTTCTCGTTGTATTTTCTGAGAAGTTAATAAATAATTCATAGAAAAACGAATGTCTTATGTCTGCTATTCAATAGTGAAAGAAACATTAAATGAAAATCTTGATTTTATCAAGAAAGAAAAAGAAATTCTTCTTTTTTTGTGTTAGCTGAAAACATCATTATCATATGTATATATCTGTAGATTGTCTATCATATTGTTGTTTATCATTAGTATGTGACATATAACTAATTTTCAAAGACATAAGGAAAGATTTAAGGAAGGTTTTCTTGAGATCCTATTAGTTTAAATCCAATTAGAATTAGAAAGAAGAAAAGTAAATGAAAAAAAAAAGAAAAATGCGTATATTTATGAGAAGATTTCTAAACATGCTAGTTAGGACTAATTTTCTTTCTATCGTTTGTAAGTATGTCACTAACTAACGACAAGAATGTCGACGAGGAAAACTGAGATTTGTTTTTCTTCTTCTTCTTCTTTGCTCTATTTCATCATCATCAAAAAGAATTTAAATCAGCTCATTGTAGTTCATTAAAGAATTTGCTAAGAGCTATCTGTATTATTAAAGTACTTCTGTCTTATTATAGATATTAAATTCTATGAAAGTCAGTTACTTGCATATTGTATTTTTCTTTTGCGTACCTCTTTTAAAAATATCTCTGAAAAGAAAACAAAATGTCAATGAATATCAGTGGCAAACACATGATAAACATTGTTTTTCGATGATCTCGAATCAAAATGCGTGCTTGATTGCATCTATTCTCCTGACAACAAAAGGTCTTTTGCCAACCAGAATAATTATGGTTCTGAGACGGTTGATAATCTATCTGGCATCGATATGAATTATTCATTGAATTCTTTATTGCCCCTCGATATGTTATTTGATATTCGTAATTTCTATTATAATAGATTGTTTTCTAGAAAATCAAAGGAAAATAGAAATAGTTCATCAAATCACGAGTACTGAACGTATTATCTTACGCACGAAGCAACTCGTGATCGTTTCAACTGTTGGACTATTACTTGAGATAAGAGCAATATTTTTCATTTGTTCATTATATTCGACACTTGTTTTAAATAAAGATTTCAATGGAAATGGTTCGGGGCAATAATAACCTTGTTCATTATTGCAATAATAACATTCAAGAGCGTCAATTCGTTTATAATCATTCACAAATACTGTAAAAGCAACAAAAAAAAAGAAATGTTTTCTCACTAATCGATATGAAATCAAATTTGCCTTATTTATTCCATTCTCATCTCATATTAAATACATTTTTAATTGAACATGCCATATGTCTGCTATTCAACTTAATAATCAGGCTATCAAAAAACATTTGAGAGATATTAATACTTACTAATCAATACGAGTAGACTGAACATACTCTCTAATGAAAAGTATTTGTTTTTGTTAATGATAATACTAAAATCTGGCGCGCGCAGATGTAATTCTATGCGTATCGATCAACAAAACGTTCTTTGATTTTCAAATTTTAATATTTTTAATGTAGGTCGATTTATTATTTATGTTTATAAAAAAAAAAAGAAAGGAAATTCTGTTGAATTATTTTGAATAAATTAACTTGAACGAAAGAAAACTTGTCAAATGTTTTGTTTTGGATTTTTTGTCAGTTGCTATCAAATATCACGAGTGGCTTATAATCTAATCAAAGTCACTAAATCACAAAACAAATCATCTGATCAACATCGATTTTTCCTCTTATCTATGTTTACTTTGATTGAAAAAGGAAAGCGTTGAATAGAAGAAGTTTAAGTTTAAATTCATGTTTGTAATTAGGCGTCTTTTTAGGCTTAAAGAGAAGAACAAATAAAAGCGTTTCACTATTAAATTTCAATGATTTCTTATTTGAAGAAAGAAAAACATTATTAAATGCGAAAAGCATTAAATAAACTCTCCGGTTTTCTTTTTTTTTCTTTAAAACGAAATGAACAGTACGACAAGTCGGTGTTCTCAACCGAAATCTGCTCGACGATTACGCATAATCGATTCACAAACTCGTGTTCGATATGAAAATCAACGAGAAACAAATAAACTTCGTCGAAAATTAATCGATCTCAATGTCAAATATACGGACACCATCGCTCGTTTAACGTTCAAACGATATGATATCAAAGCGCAATTACACGAAATTGAACATGAAATTCGCCAACGTGGCTTGCGAGAGAAAACGGATCAAGGTAAGAACATCTTAGCTCTTTTTTTTCCGTGTCAGTACTTCACAAATAGCACAATTGTCTCCGAGGGGGAAAATAAGAATATACTCTTTTTTTATCCGAACAGATTAGGAGGTATTTCTCTAATTAATAAAATTGCACATAAGCTTACCTACCTTATCGAGAAATCAATAGATTTAATTACGAATTTTTTTTCTTTGAAGAAGAATGAATCCATTCGAGAAAAAGTTTTAGATTTCTACTAGTCATTGACGCGGAAGAATCACTCATTAGATAATCGATATTTCCTCGCAATCAAGTGCTTTTTATATATTCTAGTGGAAATGCGGAATGTCCTTTCAATTTCCGAAGCATTTCTCAAAATACAGCATTGACGTCGTTGTTTCTCTTTTTCTCACTTTCTTATATTTAATTCGACTTGACAATTTCTGTTCTCTGCGTTAAATATATTTAGATGATTGGCAACGTAGTCGTACGTCATCAAATTCGCCCGATGAAAATCAAATGTCAACAGATGATTGCGAATGTTTTCTTCTTCACAATCTTTCGGCATCGAATCAATGGGAGAAAAGTTTTCTCCTTTCATCAAAATCATCAAATTTTCTCGAAAGTCTTCCTCCAATAGCACGGTCACGTTCGAAATTCGACCACAGTTTGACATCATTCGAACAAACCCATTCGTTTCTTCTCAACGACAGTCTCTCATTGAAACAAGTTACCAACCAACTCAAACGTTCAATCAAAATCACCTTCGCCAAAGCAACTCGTGATGCTCACATACAATCACGTCGAGAAATCTTCAGCTACTAAAAAACTCTTTTGTTGTTTTATTATTTCAAACGAAAATAATCAACATTCAATACTTCTCGTAATTTCGATATGTGTGTGTTTATTGTTTAAAAAAAATGAGAGAGAAGGGATCAACGAAATATACAAAAAACGCATACTCATTCAAATCTTGACCGAGAAGCAACAGCAGTAGTAATAGCAGCACAGAGTATTCAGAAAAAAGAAAAAAAATGTAATAATAGTATGTAATATGAAATATACAATAAAGATAATGGGAAAAAAAGGTTAAGTAATAGTAGAATAATGAGTAGAAAAAAAAAGAAGAACAAGAAAAAAAAATGAGATAAACCCAATATAGTGTTGTTGGAGAGTTTTTGTTTTATAGAAACACACGCACACGACTAGGTAACAAGATGTTATAAGATAGAATTTTTGTTGTTTTTGTTGAATATTTCGACTAGGAATTTCACACACGCTATTTGTCCGTTGATTTAGATCATAATACAGCCGCCTTTTCGTTTCTTCTTTCGAGCTAAAGCCGCACGTGCAGCATGTTCGAATACTTCGCGTACGCCTTCTTTCGTCTTCGCTGAACATTCGAGATAGCCGACAGCACCGATTTTCTCGGCCATGTTTCGGCCTTCTTCGCTTCTTACAGGTTCTTGTTTCATTTTCATCAATTCTTTCTTCGTTGCTTCATCATTACGTAGATCTTTTTTATTTCCAACAAGAACAATTGGAACATTTGGACAAAAATGTTTTACTTCCGGTGTCCATTTCTACGAAACGAAAAAGCAAATCACGATGATCAAACTTCGGGATTTTCTTTTCTTACCTCGGGAATGTTCTCGAGACTGTCCGGACTATCGATTGCAAAGCACATAAGTATAACATCTGTATCAGGATAAGATAATGGCCGTAAACGGTCGTAATCTTCTTGTCCAGCTGTATCCCATAAAGCTAATTCGACTTGTTTACCGTCGACTTCAATGTCCGAAACGTAGTTTTCGAAGACAGTTGGAACATATACTTCAGGAAATTGATCTTTACTAAAGACAATTAACAAGCACGTTTTACCTAGAAACAGAAAACGACAGATATTTCCTTCCCGTGCACAAAAGAAAGACATGCATGATTATATAACATACCGCAAGCTCCATCACCAACAATAACAAGTTTCTTTCGTAAAGCTGCCATTGACAAAATAGAAGATTAAATCTGAAAATGAAAGTAAAACATTCGATTTTTTCAATCGAGAATGTATGTTTTTCAAAGTAGAAGAAGAAGAACAAGAAAACAAAAACAACAGAGCGTCTTATGAGAACTGTACTGTACAAGTACCATTATGATGTGATTTTGTTCTTTCATATGATGTCTATTTATGATTCATTGTTTGAAATATTTTTTTATTCGAATTAAATCAACAAAAAACTATAAACAAATAAATTAATGGAATAGAAATCTATTTGAAAAATTGAAAATATTTTTTCTAAAAGATATCATCATGCAGATGTCGCTAATTATCTGTCAACATCGCGCTTTCTGATTCTTTCTCTCTCTCTCTCGCACTCACATATACAAATACTCATCTTTAATGATTGAAAATTGCCCTTTGTCTTCAATTATATTTGACAATAATGGCATATGATATGAGTTAGTTACATGTCTAATATATACAAACACAGCATGAGTGGTCAACAAAAGTCTACACTGATGTTAATTCGCATCTTGTCTTAACTAATATAATGAACTTTTCGTACTTAATCATGACTAATCATCACAGGATAATTGTAATAAGTATGTCAATATCGACGTCAGAGATCGATAGTTCGTGTTTAAATGTCATAAACAAGAAACTCTAAGTAATACAGTCGATTAATTACAAAGGAAACAACAGATCAACAGTGCCATCGAATGATGTATGTGTGTGTGCATACGCAGAGAGAAAGAATAGGAAATGCAGAAAAAAATCAGAATCCAGGAAATTAGCTCCGATCCAATCAATTAGTTCTATCGATCATCAGTATTATGTATGCGGTTTCCGAAAAGAAAACTCATCAAGTCAACACCTTTCTTTCTTCTCATTGATAAAGTTGCCTTTAGCGCATATAAATCTGCACACACATACACACATCATTCCACTATTCAATCATTATCTTAATGCAACGCAAGTGAGAAAAAACTTGATGATAGATATGTTTTCTCGCTTAGACAGATGTCTGGCAAAAGCATCTACACATCTATTATATAGACGACGACGACGAGAAAGAAGAGAAAGTTCTTTTTATCTATCTATATTTCTATCGGTTAACATACAGTTCGTTGGAGTTATGTCTGATTTTTGCTTACACAATTCTATTAGAGATATGACTATAGGAGAAAGAAATAAGACGAGAACAAAGATATCGAAGACTATTGCAACTAGTGGCAGCTTGTATATCAAGGTCAGAAGAAAATTCTTGCCTTTGGTGTTAACGAGTTTGATTGACACATTACAAGTCGAGAATGAAATTGACGTTCGTGCGCCAATCGACTACTTGTCATGTTCATCTTTCATCGCATATGTTACGTTTGAGTAGAATTGACATCGAACGTCAATGTACCTTGATAAAGGTAAGTACAAAACACGCACATGTCTCCATTTATACAGACTTCTTCCAATCTACATATTTAATTAAATCATTTTTTCTTCCCGTTTTATTCGATTGGATATGTATGTACGATTTACTACTGTTCTTTTGTTCTTTTTTTCTCATTAATGATCAAGTTAAAAAGGTAAATTTCTCGTTTATTTATTCCTCGAGAGAAATCCATTTGTCTCCATTTTGTATTGTCAACAGATTAAGCGTGTGAAAATGATCTTCATTGACTTGTAGCCTTAATCATTCAATAGTGCAAATGCAAACAAATGATCTGAAGAAAAGACATTAGTCGTTGATTATCATTTCTACTTCAGATAGAGTTCTCTTCGCAAATCTCCTATTGATAGAGAAGAAACAAGACAAGCATTCTCAACTTACATACACATACACACCAATGCTCATTCTATTCTTGTCAATTATCTTACATTTGACTCAAAGTCAAGATATTATTCCTCCGTATGCTTTCTCCGATTGTAAACATTTGATTTTACCTTCTCGTTGTCAATGTTATCATTCGGGTTATGAATCTCAATTGCGTTGTTTAAAAAGCGAATTACATTCATTGCCGAAACTGCCTAATAATATGCGTTGGAATGCATTAGATTTCTCATATAATTACATAACATCCGTTGATAATTATGTTTTTGCTGATATTTATGTTGAAAAAATCACTTTAAAATCAAATTATCTTCGTCGAATTGAAATAACTGCATTTGATCAAATCAAAAATTTAAAACAATTATATATTAATCACAATCAATTGAAAGAATTCTATCCTCAAACATTAATTTCGCCTGGTTCAAGTCTCGGTATTGTTTAGTTTGACTATTGTTTTAGTTTTGCAAAAGAATTTTCTTTGATTAGAAATCTTCGATATTTCACATAATCCTTTGACATATCTCGATCTCGGCGAGATTCTTCTCAATCTTCCAATGTTAAAACAATTTCATCTTGTATCTTGTCATTTAACAAATCCAAGTATTTATACTCTACTAAAACTGATCGAAAGCTCGACAGATGAATACAATCAAACAGTGACAAGTAATGGACATTATTATTTAGAAATCTTAGATTTAAGTTCAAATAATCTGACGAAAATTTGTCATAATCTATTCGATGGTTTATTCAATCTACGTGAACTTCGTCTCGAACGTAATTCGATTCGTTTGATTGACAATAATTTTCTTCGTTCATTTCAACAAATTCGATTATTAAATCTTGCAGAAAATCAACTCGAACACGTTCCTAAATTGTCTAGTCATACGTTAGAAATTCTTAATTTTTCGTCGAATCATATTCATTTTATTGGTGATTATTTTGCTGCTAATCTTCCATCGATACACATGATTGATTTCGATTATAATCTTCAATTAAATCATACGACAACACGAGCCTTCTGTTTTCTCAATATAAATTCTCTTGAAAAGCTCACATTTCGTTCGAATAATCTCGTTTCATTGAGTACATTCAATGAATTTCTTTGTCGTTTAAAGAATTATACGACTAAAAATCATTTAATCGATATTAATCATAATATTAATTTACAATGTAATTGTACGTTAATACAATTTCAACAATATCTATACGATTATAATGATTTAAGTTGTACACAACAAGGACAAGATCGATTTTATGTTTCGACATTAACCAATTGGTTTTCGAATTGTATCGATGAAGTTTGTGAACAAAAACATGAACATGGCTTTTGTAATTATTTCGATGCTGAACGAGCAGTTTATGAAGGTACTTGTGAAACCAAACTTCAAGCAAGTGAACAAAAAAAACGAAATCGAACGAAATTAACTTCGACTCTGTCGACGATTCTCGTTGAAAACCAAACTGAAAGTCAAAATTTCACAATCATCAATAATCTCACCGAAAAAATATCAAAATCAAATACTGTACGCACCAAACAACTGAACATTTATTTATTATTTATGATTTTATTTACTTTAGCCAAGAACTAGATAGATTAGTAGATAGGATCATTATGTTTTGTTTTGGTTTATTTGAAAAATTGTTGTATTGATTTGACATTCCAAAGTTTGTTGTTTTGGGTGGAGATTTTCTTTTTTTTTGTCAATAGAAACATAAACAGTGTCACAAGACGAAAGCAAAGAATCTCTGATTTATCGGTGAAATGTCAATGAGTTATTATAGATTGTTAATGGTATTCGTTGTCTGCATGATATTGTAACTGGAAACTGTATATTTTTCAACCTTAATTATCAATGATTGTTTATGACATTGAAAAATGAACGGAAAGAAGATTGAATATGGATGAGTACGAATCACGACCTTTATTTGCTAATTGCTTGTCGATAAAAACAAACTAACCTTATTCATACGCGTTTTCTTCAAATGAAAATCGATGTGCCTTGATGTTGATTCGATAAAAATCTCATTAAAATTATGCAATCATTTTTTTTCTTCTTCTCATATGATACTCATTAGGAACACTTTATAGGAGGGTTTGTAAACATCGTCGAGTACCGATTAATTAATGTTTATACGATCGAATAAATTCAGGTGTAATGTTTCGAAATGATCTCAAGCTGAATAAATAATAAACTAATTTAATATTCCCTTGTTGATTAATTAGTTAAACGAAAACAAAAATGCAGATTATGCTCAATGAAAGCTTATTGAATTGTAAAATTCACGAGTAAAAAGGAAAAAAAAACGAGACATGAATAAATTTCTTCATTCATTCATCGAATTAACATGAAAACAACACGCACTTAATTTAATTCTTTGTTTATAATTAAAATATTTATTTATCATGAAAAAAATCATCTTAAGCAAAAATGCTCCAAGTATTTAGATTTATCTTTGTCCTTTTTCGTTGCTGTTTTTTTTTTTATCGTCGATTGATATGATAGACCGTGTTTTCTTATTTTATCATATTTGACGTCGTTTGTTTTTATTTACCTTTAACGAAAAAAGGCGTAATTTTGACCGCTTTTTTTAGATTTCCCTTCGTTCGTTAATCGTCTGTGGATGATAAACTTCGATCCTTTTCACGTGGTAATGAAACTGCATTCGCATAGTATTTGAAATTTAATGGACATTCAATGACAAAATGAGTTAAATAGAAATCTGATATTCTCAAAACTAGTTTTCGATTCATTTGTATACATGATTAATATTGACAAGCTGAGTAAAGTTTATTCGATGGCATTTTTCTTTTCGTTAGTAAATCGAATTTGTATGAGAAACACGAAAAGAAACAATTAATTTAACTTCGAAAGAAAGAAAAATTTGTAAGCATATCACAAGGACATATTGGCCTTGCTACTGTCTGTGTATGTATAGTACAAGGCCATGTTATGTTGTTGATGACGATGATTAGAAATGAAGATGGCAATGCTGTTGAAATCGAAGAAAACTTGACTAGAATTCATCAAGCGTAGATAATTAGAAAAATTGTCAAAGGATTTTATAAGATCAATAATAAAAACGAGATCGTAGTTCATTTTTGTATTTCAGAGTATTGAATGAAACCGATCGATTTGAAGGTTTTGACAAATCAAAACAAAGAAATCGTTATCTCGTCACATTTATGCTTATCTTTTTATGTACCATCAAGTAAATTGAAATGTGTCGTAATCATTTTTATACCTATTTATATCCATGATTCTCCTACTCGTTGTGAACGATCGATATTAAAGCAGTAAAAAAGAGAGAAAAAAGTATATTCCTATCCTCTAACTATCAATTAGAAAAATCTTTATCTTTACCATCTGAGAGTAAAAAAAAGAAAGAAATGTATTTCTATTCATTAGTTCTAATTGGAAAATAGCTACTAGGAGAATATAATGTTGAACTGACTAGAATTTGTTACGTAAGTACATCGATGACTTAGTCACCAACACAGAAAAACTGATGATGTAATCATGATTATTAAATTTCTAATAGAAGTTAAATCCGTTTGTATAGTTTTTTTTTTCAGCAGATGCAAATGTATTTTCAGTTCTTTTTTTTACACCAATTATGCTTTCGCACCCAGGTATGCGTGTGTGTTTATACGCAATCGAATTTATTCTTTGCGAACATTTGCTTTTTCTCGGCCCTTGTTTGCCCCGTCGTTGGATGGGAGCCAAAAACAGATGTACTGGTCAGATGCGTTTCTTTTTTTTTCTTTTTGTTGACCGTACATACGCACATACAGACAAAGCTTTACCGAGTAACTAAAATCGGACGAGAGAACGCAACAAAGATGAATGCTCGTTGTCCGCTTAACCCAGACGAGTAAATGAAAGAATTTTACTTTGACCGTCTCTCATACATGTTATGTTTTACACATGGTCTATTCGTGTTTGTTTCTTCCTTTTTTTTTTAAAAAAAGAGGAAAGATTGATATTCATTTTTTATGATTAGTTTCTAAAAGAGAAAAAAATGTCCATTCTACATGGATTAATCGAAAGTAAATAGAAAAGAAAAAAACCCAGTGTTAGATTAGCAGTAGAAATCAGTTCGAATATCGAATAAAAACACCAAAACTAAGAAAGACAAACAGGAAGGAGAAAAAGGATTTGATCGTTGAGGGCACAAAATAATAAATTGTATCGATGGTTTTTCGAGAGAAACTATAACTCGAGTACATGCTCTAGATCAACGGATATACAAATACAATTTCGACAAAAAAGTTTACGAACATTTAGAGAACGAGAAACGTCGTTTTCGCTCTTATGTATGCATACAGAGGGGCCGAGCAAAGGTAACAACGTTTGTTTCGTCGAACAATTAACATGTTGTCACTGAGCTCACATTAGCTATTTACTTGCTCCCTGACGCACGTAAATACAAAACGAATTATCAAATAAACAACAACAACAGCCAGATAAATACGACCGAAAAACCTCAAACGTTTTTCTAGATATTAAGTCAAATGATTATGCCAGATGATTTTACAAAAAACTATCTTCTCGCCGAAACCAAACGGCATAAGCCTTGTCTAATATTTCACGGTTTTCGTTATGTACAAGATAAAATTCAAAATCGAACTATCTACTGGCGTTGTGAAGATCGAACACATTGCAACGGACGTGCACATCAACTCGTTGACAACGGTGCCTTGCCAATCTTGACAATCAAACATAATCATCAACCGTTGACGAATGAGTTTTCATCCAATGAATTCATGGTTTTTCATGGTCAACCTCAACAAACAAATCTCAAGCACAGGAGTTTTGGTAAATATTTTCGGTGTTTTTTTTCATGATGACAAGGGCTCCTAGATAGAAGCAGGGCAACGGATAAGGAAAGCTGGAATGGTGAAGGAGAGCGAGAGAGAGAGAGAAGCGATGGATGAAAAGGACAAAACGTCCGTCCGATTTGCTCGCAGAAGCCGACGGATTGTCGAAGAAGGAAAGAAGCAAGTGACATATTTTGTTTTTTTTTGTGTGTATGTATGTATGTACGTTTCGCCCAGTTCTCGGTTATAAAAAAATACATTTCCTTTATATATGATAACTTGACAAAAATTAATAAAAGCAGGTTTTTCTTTTCTAAATTCAATTGCCATTTATTTCTTTATGTCAAGATAACAATTAGATAATAATTAGCATGAGAATATATTCTGGTAAGATATAGCTAATTTTTTTGCTCAAATTGGATAATCATTTGTCAGATTAGTTGTATTAGCAATATTTGGACATATGATTTTGTCAATGTTCTCTATGCGTTGAAGGGCGTATGAAGACAAATGCAAAGATTCATTTTTCTTTCTTCTCGATTTTTTAATAAATATCTTTTAACCGATAAAGTCAAAATATTTGCTCTTAAAAGTAGAATTTTTTGCATAATTTCAAATATATTATTGCCTCTGCAATTGTGACTCCCTTTGTTTTCGTTAAACAATACTCAACAGGAAAAAATAATCTATTTACTTTGAATTGTTTTTTTTTCTTTCCCCCTCTCGCGCTTTCGCCAAATTTTATCTTTATCTAATCTTCGTTTAGTTTAGTTGCCTTGTTTGCACGTTTCATTCTATCAGATTTTCTGCAGTAATTAGTCAATTTTTCGACGAATATTTCGTGTCTTCTTTTGTTATTCATTTTCTATGATACTCAGGATACATAGAAGTATATTTATCTATCTACTGTTGTTAATGTCATTTATTGAGAATCGATGAGGAAAAGAAAAAAAATCCGGCATTGATTGCTTTGACCGGCTAAACAGAAAGCTTTTTACGCGCGTCCAACCGGCTCGCAGTAAACTGGTACGAACAAGACCGACGTCGGCTACGCTGCTTCTCATTCTCCAACCCGTACGAGGTTTCTTTCGTTCGTATTTGTGTATGTAGTGTGTGCATGTGTTTTGCTCGCATACTCGATAGAAACAGAAAGAGAGACGTAGGGAGAGAGAGAGACAGACACAAACAGAGCGAACGATTGAAAAGGGCAACCATCATCATCACTATCGTTGTTGAGAGAGTGGATGAATGAAAGAATGCGTAGAGGGGCCGAACCCCACAACTCTCGACCCTTTGCAATGATGTGCAGAAATGAAGAAGACGAAGGAGAAGAAGAGGAAAAACTTTGTATGCTCATGTGCTTCTCAAATCATAGGTGAGATGATGATATTCATGTAAGAAAACAAATGATTTAACCAGTAATCAGCATTTATTCAGCACGTGCGTCGGTCACCTGGATAAAAATCACATGTTTAGAAGAAGAAAAACAAAAAAAAATGCTAAGTTTAGACACGATTATTACTAACGAAGCATTTTCTAGTGATTAGTCTTCCTTTTTGAGTGAGAAAAACGAAAATAATTCGCTTAGTTTTCTTGATGAGAATCCCACTTTGATTAATTCCTCGATGCGCTTTCTACCAGCGCCAGTTCGATGTCATGGTGATTAGATTTTTCTTCTTCTTCTTCGCGTATCTATATACGTATGTTATTTATTGTCATATAGATGATCTTTCATTATCATCAACATCATCGACCATGACATCGCCGATTAAACTAGAAAACCATCCCAATCGTCAGCAGCATTTACCCAATCAACACGGATCGATGGGTAAAAATCTTCATCTATCCGAAGTCATCACAACAACTGCAACAACAAATCCACATTATTACAATGGTATGAATCATATGCATCGACAGACAAGTGTCGATCCGATTGAAATGACTAAACTACTCAGTAATATAACGACATCGACGAATTCATCGTCGAAAGTCGTTCCATTATCATCGACAATGGATTATTCAAGTCGTTTGAATCATTTTTCGTGGGAAGAAATCGAAGGACGTTATTTGCCAGTTATTTTTCGGTAAAAACAAAAAAAAATGTAACATCGGGGAGTCTCTATGTGTGTCGTGTTCTTTGACGTATTTAGAAATGAAAATGATTCGTTTCAACGATATACATCGAAAATGTATGTAGAAAATACTCTCTTTCAAAGTGAATCATGGCAACGATACATAATGGTGGCTCGTTCACTGCCTCCTCTCGTTTCATTTCCTTACACCGAACATGAATTGAAACTTGTGCGTTCGATTATCGAATGGCATTTAGCTGGCTTTCAATTTAAAACTATTCCATCATCGGATTGTCTCATTCGTTTCGACGAACTTCTCGATTTCTATGCTGCTCTACGAAAACTTCGAGATAAATCATCAGCTACATCTTTTTCTCGTCCAATGCCTCCTCCACATATTCCACCACCACCACCACCGCCACAAATACCGATGCCTCCCGCTAAATCACGTCTGCCACCACCACCATCATCAACGAATGGCTTCGAACTACCGACTATGGGTGGAAATCCAATGATTAAATCATCTCATCGTCATTCGTCATCGAATAAAGTCTATTCACCAACTGCACTTCATCATCCACATTCACCGAATTTTCTTCTGCAACAAAGTGCTGATCTACTTGCGTCATTTTGTAATCCATCAACGCAACCATTCAATTTCAATTCACTACCATCGAAAGCTAATCTACCTATTCTTCCATCACCTTCGGCTCAGGTATTTTCATACGAAAATCTCGATGTAATTTCATTTTTCTTCTTCTAGTGGCCTGATTCTTTACCTAAATCTAGTGATAAACTTCATCTAACACTTCCAAGATCGATGATTCCGATGTCAAATTCATCGCAGGAACAACTAATCCGTGATAAACAACTATTATCATCATCATCATCATCATCAAAACAACGTCAATCATCAATTCCAAATTCAAACACTTCTAATCAAACTCTCTCACGAGAAACGAAAGAATCCGGTTGGGTGCAAGTGAACAATGTTTTCGTACCGTATATCGTCAGACTAAAATTCCGTGAGAATGATCATCAAGGTAAACATTCCATTGAATAAACATGATTCCATTGATCTTCGATTTTCTCTAGACAAATCAGCACGACATCAATTACAACGTGAATTCTATATTCCATATGAAATCTTGATTAAATGCAATATTTTCTCTGATAATGAATTTGCATTTAAGAAATTCTTAATCAAAGCTACTCAACAAGATTTCGATATTTTCAATAGTCTTATATCGAATATCAATATATTCGATGAAAAAGTACCGGAAAAAACCTTTCTTGTCAATCTTTATCATGTCATGATCGGTCTACCGAAAATTATTTATGTGAAATTTCTAACAACGAAACAACCACGTTCACAAGTCAATAAATATCATAGCGAAGTTCTTACACATAAAGGTGGAACGTTACTCATGCACGGAAATAAACTCGTACCGTATATTGTTCAAAATAATCGTTCGTATGTTCCACTTCTCTATGCATATCAATCATTACCACAAGTTCTTTCACAAGCTAAACGAGGTGCACGTGCACCTCGACAATACGAAATCGATTATTTGAATTTATTAATTGTTTATTTTTCTCTTGATTCACCGGCATTAACATCGGATACTTTACTTGTCGATGCATTTAGTATTAAATCTGTTGAAATACAATTGCCTATTCATTTTCGTACATTAAACGAACATCAACAATATGAAAAATCGAAATTATTAAGTACATTAACACGTTTAACTAAAACATATTCTCAAACAACAAAAAGCTCATCGACAAACAATAATTCACCACTACAAAAATCAAGTAAATGTCCACCGGCAAATGTCGTTGTTAATCCATTAATTCATCATCCATCATTCTATGGTCTTTCACCATCGTCAACACCCTCAACAACAACAACAACAGCAGCAGCAGCAACTCCAACAAAATCATCGTCAATGTCGAGTTCTGTTATTGTCAATCCGTTGCTTTTACCATCATCATCGACAAAATCTCATTGGAAAACGATAAAATATGAAAATCATTCGTTAAATGCATTTATGAAGTCAACAAATCAATCGTTAAATGAATCGAAAATTTCGTTGAAGGATATTTTTCTCGAATTTGCATTTGAAATTGATTATGATAAATTTATTCAATGGTGTCAAATGAATTCCTTATTAACATTGAATCGATTCGATAATGAAGAAAAACAAATTCTCGGTGAGAAATATTCACACGAGGATATTTTCATTTACTATCGACATCTAAATCGATGCATTGAATTGCTCAATGATTTAAAACGAGGAACGATTAGTATGACTTTATTACCCCAATCAATCGACGATAATGACGCAACACCAGCAAAAAATCAATTATCCGGCGCAAAAAAACGCAAAACAACTGTTCCAACAACTCGTCATCTACCTTCGGCAGTTCAATCATCGACTTCACCGGATTTCAATCTGCAAGATAACATTTCCTATTCACCAGCCTCGCCGACGACTCATGAAGACAAAATCGCAGAAAATCCATCAACAATTTCGAACGAGAGTGCTGACGATCTCATGCCAGTTGTCGACACGATCGAAGAAGATCAATCACTTCAAACTTCGACGAATTCTTCGCTGATCGTTGCTGAATCGAACGAATGCGACGACGGAAAGACTCAGCTCGACGATACTCTGCCGTCGTGTTCGTCAGGCTACGAATCAGCTGCTGCATTGACAAATCTCGATGTTAATCAAGTGACGAATCCGAGCAGTGACGACGATGAGGATGATCGGGGTAGTAATTCGACGACACGGTCAAGAGAACCGTCGTCATCGTGTCAATCCGAACCATCGACATCGTTAGCACCGATTCTTTCGACTGTTTCATCGAACATTGAAATGACCGATTTGAACGAGAAAAACGAACGAATTCGTTCGCGTTCTCGTTCGCCAACATTGAAAAATCACAAGAAAAAACGTTTGTCCGAGGATTCAATTGCAAACGGATCGATAAATACGATCACGAGCGATCAAATCGAACATCATCTACGAACATTATTAATGCCAAATCATGAACAAAAACGAACACGAACAAGACCAATCAAAACGCCGACGCGTCTTGTCGAAGAAATGTCTGCGAATTATCATCATTATTCGAATAAAATTCTCGATAATGATACAACAAATCTCGAAGCAAACCCACGGTCACCAACACCGCCGCCACCACCAACAACAACGACTGATACAAAACTCAATGAGCCAACTACGAGTTCGCATCAAAATTGTGTCTATAATGTTACTATTTCAAATAAGCCGAATAAATTAGGTTTAACTATAAAGAAAGTTATTCCACGATAAGAAGTTTTTTAATACAAGGCTGCGAAACAGTCGGTTTATTCTTCTATACATATATTTTTCTTCTTTCTTCTTCTTTGTTTTTTTTTATCATGTTTGTGAAAAGAGAAGTGAGTGTGACTATGAAACCTCTTTTGTCTCAATCAATTCTTTATTTCTGTCATTGAATTGATTTCATTATCCCGTCCTTTGAACTCGATGTATCTTGTAAATAGATTTGATTGTTGTTATAACTGTGTTTTTTCTCTCGCTCTCTCTCCTTTTTTTCATTTGACTCACACACACACACGAACACAAACATTCTGCATCGATCTACGTTGTATTCTTTGTTTTTATATGAGATACATCATGTTAATTGTTATTTGTGTATTTCGGTTTCTTTTTCTTTTTTTGTTTTTCTGATGATATGTTCAGGAGAATAAGACTTCGATTTGAATCAAAAACAAAAACAAATAATATAACCGAATATTTGAACTCCTATGATCAATCATATGTTGATTCTATTTTTATTTTTATGTTTCGACAACGATGCCACTCAACAAATAACCACTCGCTCCGGACATACGAATGAATGGATGAGTACGTTCGTCGAGAATCTAAAGGAAAACAGAAATGTACTTTTTCTGATTCGAGATAATATTTTGTAATTAATTAAAAACTCATTAAAACGCCCTTCGTTTTTAATTGAATAGTCAAACATACAAATTCGCCCACTTCAATCGATATTGATTTTTGATAAAATAGTACGAACAAAACAAAAACAACAATTTGTTTTTCGTACCTGATGTTCTCTTAACCATGAATCAGCTAATTCAACATGAATACTTCCGCCACGTTTTTTCAAGAATTGATAACATTCCAATAGACTCTATAAACGAAATTTCATTGGAATTTCGATTGGAAAACAACGAAATTTACTTGATCAGATTGAGAATAGATCACAAAGTGCGAACATAAGGCTAAATAATCGATGAGATGTTGTAAAATCGATAGTGAATCGTATTTCGATGCGATGATTAAACTAAATGAATTTGGTTAATTCGAAATAAGGTTTTCGAATGAATGAATAGAGTACGTATTCAATTTGCTTTCTTCGAATAATTTCAAACCATCGAGACGACGTTGTCGACGTGCCAATGCCTGCAAAGCCTTTTCACTTGGATCTTCTTTCGCTGGTTTAACTTGATTAGCTCGTTCGACTGCATTTGAATCGCCTTTAGACAACAAAACTTCTTTCAACAAACGAAAAACATCTTTGTCTCGAAATTTACCAATATTTTCAATCGGAATTGTGTAAACATTTGATAGATATTCACTCGGAAAATCCATGAAATCACAACATGTTCTAGATCCAATAGGATTCATTCGTAAAAAACAAACAAGAAAATCAATTTACGCAGTTGAATTATGTTCCCCAGCGGGTGTTAGATTAAAAATCAAACCATTACCACCAGCACAACGTTGAATAACCGAAGCTAAAACAAGTCCTTGACACGATTCAACAATACCGATATTCGAATCATGATTAATATTGGATAACGAGAGAAGCATAGCCAATGTATCTCGTCGTAGATACCTAAACGTTTCAACAACAGATATCAAAAAGCAATTTTTCACGTTCTTCTTTACATGATTTTTTGTAGATCATGTGTATATGCTTGACAAAGAAGACGAATACTTGGTTTCCATGCACGATAGATTTGAATGTACTTTTTCTTCTTTTTATTTAAATATTTCTGTTGTGAATAAGCTGTTTTCTTTTCGAAAGTCGCACTTTTCGAGACAAGCTGCGAGATAATTGCTTGACCGGAAGCACCTTCTGATTTTAATTGTTGGATTTCTTCTTGTTGCAATGTTTGATTAGCGATTCCATCATCGCATAGATCACGATTATCTTGACCAGCATTATCCGCTGATGTCTCATCTAAAATTTCATTTTTAGATCGAAAAGAAAAGAAAATCGAATTGATCTCGACCTGTTTGAATCAGTTCTTTTGCTTGGTCAATATCGATTTTCGTTAAATGTTTATCTTTCAATTCAAAATACGATCCATCGTATTGATCGATTAAATGATCGAGAAAGATTTTATTTTTATCAATGAAAATCGGACTAAAATAATCCAAAATCGGACACGGTTAACACGTCTCAGTAGCTCCGAAGCTCTCTCACCGTTCTTTTCGAATTTGCACGATTTTTGTTCGATCGTGACACGTCAAGATTGCATGATCACCATCCTTAAACGAAGTCATCTAGAAACTGTAAGATAGAAATGATTTCATTTGACTATCTATCTGCGATTAAGATTATTTGTATACAAATTATAAAACAAAAAATACAATAAAATGAAATGACTAGATAAATTGGTTATTGAGATGTGTGAAGTCAAGCTCTGGAAAAGACGTCACTGACCGCTTGAATGATAATTTGAACGGCGTAAGCACCGGGATCGGGCACGCGAATGTCGACGGATTTTGTATTCGACGCTCGGCCGACCTTGGGAACGAGAGTTTTCGTATCTTGTGTTGCTGTTTCAGCTAACATCGCGAGATCTTTCCAATCTTGCGATGAAAAATTCTGTTGAGATCGTTTCGAACGAATAAAATTGACAATTGGTATGAGAACATCGAGTAGACTCTTGTCTCCCGGTTGTACACGTGCATAGGACTCAACAGATTGAACACCAGCATCGAATGCATAACTAAGAATCTCGATGGCTGTGCCTTGTCGAGTTGAGATCGAGAGATTTTTTGCAATAGCTGTAAAGAAAAGACCACAAACTACAAGAAAAGTGCTTTTGTTTGATCATCGTGATTGTTGTTTACTTGCTCCACATGTTCCACACATTCGACTTTCGACAATCATTCCAAGACGACGAAATATAGCCGATGGACGATCGATTTGAAATTTTCCATCAGTTAAATCTTGTGCGAGTATTTCAGCGGCACGAGCAAATGCGGTACCAGTGTCACCATCGCCTTCGACCGCATCCATTCGATTTAATCGTTCAGTTTCATTACAAAGTTTCCTAATAACTAATTGAATTGCTTGGTGAACTAATTCAACAACAGTTGGTTCGAAGATGAGATTCGGTTCACGGGAATAGTAAAGATCTAATTTCTCATTGAATTGTTCGAGAAACTCCAATGGATCCTGTGTTATTGCAAGTGCATTCGATGTTTGTGGAACATTGATTATTTTTGGCCAAGCAAAAGCATCAGTTGGCGAATCCAAGAGACTTAAAATCTTCGAGCCCATTTCGGTTGTTAATCTCAAAACAGTTAATGAAAAACCTTTCATTGTAAATGCTGTCATCATTTCTCCGACGAGAATACGTTTGACTTGAAATGCTCGATGCTCGAGATTGTCGATTGCATCTTTAATAACAATGCCGAATTCGAGATTTGAACATCCACCTGAAAGTTTTTTTTAGTGACAAGATTCTTTCGAAATTCTGTATGAACACAAACCGAGATTATTGACAAATAGAAGAACGTCGTCATCGCGTTTTATGTCGAGTGCACGTGAACCACGAAAAAGCTGCCCGAATGCTAAGTCAGTTGCCTGTCGAGATGAGAGAATTTTCAATTTTTGTACGCCAACTTCACCGTGAATACCCATGCCAAGTTGCATTTCATTATCAGGCAACTAAATAAATCAAGTCGATTTCGATTTTTTACTCGAGATACTAACTTCCAACGATGACGGTTGACCTGGAGCACGAATACCTGACACTGATAATGCAATAGTACGTAGATGTCCACGAATTGTTTGACAAACGTCAACAATTTCGCTCATTGTTTTGCCTTGTTCAGCAAGTGCACCAGCGATTTTAATAATTAATAAAGCGCCAGCTAAGCCTCGAGGTCTAAACTAACGAAATAACTTTCATTTTCTTGATATTCATCCTGTCAATCTACCCCATTGCACAATCAACAGCTGCATCATCAGCAATGACTAACATATCGATATCAATCGATAATTCTCTTGCACGTTCCATGGCTAAACCAAAATTCAATCGATCACCCGTATAATTCAGTATAATCAAAAGTATTTGTTTAGCACCACGTTGTTTTATTTCAACGATCAACCGAAGTATATCCGATGATGGTGGTGAAACAAATATCGAACCTGATATGCCTGCATACGTAGATCAACAATATTTCATTGATTTTTCAATCTTTCGATCATAGATCTACTTACAACCACTCAGCAGTCCACGACCAACAAATCCAACCTCAAAAACGAATCTCAATTCCGATGAAAATCGATATCGAAATCAACTCACCATGGCTGGCTCATGTCCAGAACTATTTCCGCTGATAATAGCAACTGATGGTATTGGTGCACGCGTAATAACTGCTCGATCGATCAGTTCTAAATGACTATGCGCACGAACGTAACCGATAAGAGATTCATCAACAGATGAATCGATATTATTAAGAAAATAGCCGGGCATCTGAAACGAAAACGAATGCAAACATTCTCGCGCACACTCAACAAATCTATTTGAAACGAAATTCTAATTCGGAGATGAAAAGCCTGCTGGCATATTTGTATTCTTCGAATTTTGAATGCATAGATAAAGAAATCGTTCGCCCATATGTTCCGGACTAACTAATTTCTCAACAGCACTTAAGATTTCTTTTTGTTCACTCGGTGTTTTATTTCGTGCAAGTTTCTAAACAAATATTTGTTCATACAAATCAAACATTTGAATCCCATCATCTCTTACTGTTGCTCGAACATCAATGCCTAAATTATAGAGAAAATTTCGTTGAGAAACAGGTCCATAGAAATGAACTAAATGTAAATTGAAATAATTCAGATATGACATCTCACTGATGATTGTCCTACCATTAGATATCTGTGTGCCACTCAAAGCTAATTCTTCGAAATCAACGTCTGCTGTTATATCGATATTTCCCGGATCGGAAAGTGCATCAACAATTTCATGTTTACGAAAACCCTAAATATGCGTATGCACATATGAAACAAAAAGATTTGTTTAGCTCGAATAACTACGCGAAGTGTATCTTCTTTTTCTCCCCAATGACCATAATCTCCTATCAATGCCGAACCGCCATGCGTTGCCAAATGTTTACAAATTGCTTGCATCATTACACTACGTTGTGGACTAATTTCAATGTGTTGTCTGTCTTCAATACTATTGAGAAACTAGAATTCAGATAAAATATCTATCAATTGATTAACTCGTGAAAATATTCGTGATACATTTGAATATAATCGAGTCATTGTTGTCTCACGAGGAGAGAGAACGTATTGAAGTTGCTTAATTTGATCGTTCAAATCGATCAGAACTTCTCTCCAACCTTGTTCTGTTTTCTGTAGACGAAGAACAAAAGAATAATTTCATTCGTATTCTTGTCGAAATCAATCAATTACTTGAAATTTATGAATAGGATACGCATCGAAAAGTTCATTTGTAACAAAATATGTATTTTCAGGTTTCAATTGTTTTAAATCATCGATCCATTTTAGTGAATAATCACCATCGAATATACGATAATCATTCATAATGACTGGTTCGATCTGAGAAAAGAAATTGAGCATTAGTAATTCAATCTAATCAAAAGATTCAATCTCTACTGATTGACCAAGTAATGTTTCAGCTTGACGTTTGCGCATCAATGGACTTGCTTCATACAAAGCAAATGATGTATTCGTATTCGAATAATTTCGTTTTCTCAATACCTTAAAAATCAAAAAAAATCTTGTTGGAATTTTAAAAAAAAGAAGCTTCCTCACTCGAATCATATCTTTCATTAATGTGCCACGTCCAGGTCCTAATTCCACTAATTGTAGATTCTTTGCATGATTCGCCGAATGCTCATACATCACCCATACAGCCAAAAGCTAATTTCATAAATGAAACAACGGAGTGAATATTTCTATGATCCTACTTCGCCAAACATCTGACTGATTTCCGGTGCAGTTATAAAATCACCTTTTTTACCGAATACTTCATGACGTGTGTAATATCCCTGGAAAAAAGAATGATAGAAAACAGATTATTTATCGAAATACTCAAGAGAATAAAGAGAAAAAATTCAACTAATTAACTCACATATTTCGGATTTAGTAAAGCTTCACGCATATATTCAGCGATTGTTATCGGACCACCGGCTTTGATTCTTGTTGCTAGTTGTTTTACTAGTCCATTGGTGTCCGTTGTAGCCCAAGATGTTGTATCAACTGATGAAGAACTCGATTGATACCGATTAGAACGAAAACGAGAAAAACTACATGTTAACAAACGAACAGCAAACATCTGAAATCAAATGTAGGACCCGGACGCGTTGTTGATCTTCGGGATACATTTCTTTCCTATCGTTTTTTGGTTTAGTAGACATTTCATTAAGAAAGACTATCTTCTCATGAACTACTTTGCCATTCAGGAAAAATATACAGAAACACAACAGATAGAGATAAAAAAAATATGTTTAATCAATTGACTTTGCGTTTTTTTCTTGTTAGAAAATAGATATTTATATATACACACAAAAAAAAGCGAATTCAACGTTCGATTGTATCTTCGAATTTCTATTGATTAGCTCCGTCGAATACTAATGTTCTACCATTGGATGGTACTTTTCGTGGTTTCATATTTGCCCATGGATCTTGTAGCATATTCGGTCGAAAATATTTATTAAAATTTCGATTCGAGAAATCATTTGTCGTTGTTGTGGAACATTCGTTGTTATCATTTGATTGTTGTTGATGGTCGAAATTTCTCTCTCGATTTTGTCCACGGTAATTTCCACCGCGTTTATGATACGGATATCGACCGCGTTGTTGATATTCTATTACGAATAAGTTCAGATTATAAAGAAAAAAAAGAAGATTTACCTCCTTGCTGACGTCCACGATGATTCGGTGTTGGATAAGGACCTGAGAAGATTGAATTTCAAGTGAATGAATTAATCAAAAGAAATCGTACCTTGATAATGTCCTTGTCCGCGAAAACGTGGATTCATATCTTGTCTTGCCGATGGATTCGATTGAAATGATTGATAATTATCAAACGAATCATTTGCTACAAATTCTTCAGAATTTATATTCGAATCCATCGAACGAATCTAAATCGATAAATGATGCAGAATTTCGTAAGAGTGGAGGAAAAAATGAATTGACGGATATTCTCATTGGTCGATTACAATAACGATACAGAATGTCATAATGCGACATCACAATGGCTGTTGCTTAGTTTCAAATACATCAAATGGCTATTGAAGTTTTCTTTTCTGTTCATAAACAAAAAAAAGTTTCAATTCATTGATCTCGTTTGCTTTCGATGGCTGTTCGAGCACCACGTTTACAATCAGCCAAACCGTTAACACTCACACGAGGGTTCGTTAAATCATTTCAAACAAAACACAAACCTTTCAATCGATCTTTTGATTTTAGATGGACCAGCGGTTACCATGGTCAACATATAGCTTTTGTTGATCAATCGGTTTTGTTCTATGCTATCGATGATGGTCTATGTTTTCATGATTTTACTGAGAATGATAATCAAAAATGTACAACAATCCAAGCCAATGGAATTGGTGTTGGCGTGATTGTACGAAAATAATTTCCTCTATCAATTCGAGATTTTTTGAGTTTTTCTTAGGCTGGAAATGCTGATACACATTTATTTGCTTTTGCTGACTATCAAACACCTCCAACTATTCATTTACGTGAATATCCATCGTTCAACGAAACGAAACAATTTACTGATGGTGCCGAATTCGAATATACGGCATTAGAATTCTCTTCAACCGATGAACTTCTATCTCTATCGAGTGCACCGGATTATTTGCTAACAATTTGGAATTGGCGTACGGGAGTTAAATTAGCTCAATGTGAAACAACGAAAAAACAGCTCGTCGAAATAAGTTTCAATCCGAATTCATGGTACGAAATCGGCATACTCTATGGCGATCAAATCAATTTCTATACATGCGAACGACGTAGTGATAAATACGTTCTATTTGAAAGACAATTAACATTGGATTTATTCAATCAAACGATTGCTCATAATCAACCGACACAACAACAGACCAAAGTCAAAGAATCACATCCAGTTCGCGGTAGAATAATTCTCCTATGAATTCGTTCGAAAACACTGTGTGATTTGTCTGTTTCAGTTGCTGATGTTGTTCGTCAATATCCAAGTCGATTTGGTTTTGCATTAATTGACAGTACAAGTGGTACTGATAAAGGCACAAGTCTCAAACTCGTTGGTAAATATCAAAATTTTGCTATTAAAATCTCGAATTTCTGTTTTTTTCTTCTTCACTCTATTCAAATAGCTTTTGATACGGAAAATGAAGATGCGTTTGAAACGTATATCGATGAGAAAATTTCTCTTATTGGCACGTCATTCTGTTGGGGTGATAAAGGTTATATATTCATTGGTACAGCCGATGATTCGTTGATTCAAATTTTTCTACAATTCGATCGAGAAAAACTACCATTTCGTACGACACAATTTACTGAAGAAGAACGAGTCAAAGCACATAATTCCATTGGCATGTTCAAAAAAATACGTTTACATAAAATGGGTTTATTCTGTGCGAGTTCAGATAATAACATACGTTTAATAACATTCGAAAATCAGGATAATACTCTCCAAGAAGCAAATAATGTAACTGATATTATCGAACTCAATGGTGATCTAACAACAATAACATTCAATCAAAACTATAATCAACTTTTTATTTGCTCGAGTCAAGGCGTTGAGTTAATTGATCTTGTTGTTGGTCAACTAAAGCATTCATCATTAATTCCAATATCTCTTGGCAAAATTGTTGATGTAGCTGTGCTAAATCCAACAAGCGATGTAGTTCTAACCGGACGTGATACAGGCGCATTGGAAGCTTGGTCGATCGACGATGGTTCGAGGAAATTCTCGACTGAAATCATCGATCAAACGATCAGTCATATTGTTTCCAATCCTAATTTCCCGTTGGTTATTGTTACGACAACAAGTGGTTATTTCTATTTCTATGAAATCAATCGAGATTCATTTCGTCTCGTTCATCGTCTTCGTGTTCATTCGAATGACATTCGTTCGATAAAGTTCAATTCTCGTGGAACATTACTTGTTTCAACTGGTTTAGATAATAGTTTGTTTTTAATGGAGATTCGAGCTGATCAACGAACGGTCGATGAAATGTTTCAAATAATCTATCGAACGGATTTAGAGGGCGAACCGTTTGCACTTGATCTCGATGATTTCGATGAAAGTGAACAACAACAAGAGACAGATGATGAATCGACAGCAATCAGTCAAAAAGAAAAAATCAATCAAACAAGAATTATCATTGCGTTAAATACGAAAAGTGAGAAATTTGGACGATTTCTTATTGTCGATTTCGATTGGCCTCAATATCGAGGTTAGTTTTCATATGTCAAAAAAACGTCTTCATTCGACATTTTATTATTTCGTTTTGTAGAATATCGAAATACTCGAACATTAATCACCGATGATGCATCAACAAAAATTATCACAAAAACTATATTTGCTATTCATGATACCATTGAAGATTTTCTCATAACTGCACGAAATCAACTGATTAGTATCGGGGGAAAATCATTGCGAATGTGTCGAATACCAGATGAAACTGGCAAGGTGAGGAAATTGAGGGAGAGAGAGAGAAAGAAAGAAAGAAAAATGTTGATTGACATATTTATATTTCTATGAACAGATTAAAATCGAACGACGAGCGCGACGAGGAGTGAGACTACTGCTCTGATATGCATTCATGAATTTGTTTCTCGAATAGGAGACGAAAAATCGTCGATTAAGATTCAAACGAGATGTATGATTAAGCTAAATAAACAGAGATCATTTTTTGCTATATTTTTAATTTATCTGGATGATTTATGAATTTGGCATAAAATCTTTTTATTTTCTTAGATCGGCAAATTAATCAGCGTTGAACCGCAAGATTCACTTGCTGGTTTGCCATCATCAGGCGGTCATTTTTATAAAAACAAAGCAGTATCATCCTGGATAATGAATGTCAGCAACGATGGAATTCTATCTTTAGTTCGAGCATCGAACATGGTACTCATCGACATTGAGCTTTTATCATTGATTTTTCTTTTTGTATTTCTCTAGGCTGTCGAAACATCGATTGTTCTGCATAGTCCACTGTCCGGTGGATGTCAAAAATCAGCTTGGAGTGCTGATTCGAAATATTTCGCTTCGGTTTCGAAGGACAGCTCGATTATCATCTATCAAACAAAGTAATTCAGATAAATAACCGAAGAAAAACTAAACGAATTTATTTGCAGATACACTGGAAGAATATCGCCACGTGGCTATTCATCACAAGATTATCGTCAACTAGTCGCGAATTTATCAAATCTCGCTACCTATGAAAATACACCATCGAGTTTGTACGAGAATATTCTCGATCGATATGTAAGACGAGTAGATTTTCGTTGAAAAGCAAAAGCAAAACAAATTTTTTTCCTTCTAGAATGAATATCAAGTTAAATTTCGAAATGCAAATATGAATCCACCATCACCACCACGCGAAGATTCATCATGGTCACAATTAAAAGAATATGAAGTCTGTCGAACAGATTTTTACTTGTTTTCTATTTTCGAGAAATTTCTTTTTAGACAACATTGCAAAATCTTGATTCACATTTGGCATCGAAAATAGAAATTCGTAATGAACTCGAACGTATTCGAAAAGAAGTATATGAAGATGATCATTAGATCGAGTTTGACAATTGTTGAATTTTTAGCTTGCTGGTTTAATGGCAACGAATGATGAACGAGAAGAAAAAGCTCGACTTGATCGACGAGATTTCGATTTAGATACCGAAGAACAAGATCGTCAACGTAAAGAAAGAGACGCTCAAATAATTAAAGTAGATCATCGATCTTTGCTTTTTTTTTGTCATGTTAAATTTCATTTTTAAGCAACGAGATGAGACTACTACACAAAATCTTATTCGTTTAATGAAACGAGAGGTCATCAAACAACAATATTGGGATTCAATGGCCGTCAAAGGTCGATGCATTGAAGTAGAACAAAAGCAAATTCTTCATCAGATTAAACGAATTTTCATCTGTATAGAGTATTGCCAATCCAAATCGAAAACAAGCAGCACCGATTGTCGTCGAAAACTATCCGTTAATTCCGCGTAGTCTCGACGAATTAGAAAATATTCGTCAAATAATCGAACGACGTCGCATTGAAATTGCCGAGAAGAAATTACGACGACAGATTTTAAGCGATACAGGAACCGTACATGAAATCGGCAGTGAGATTCCAGTAAGTTCTCGTAAATCTTTGTTTTTGCTTTTTGAAAATCGTGAATTTCTAGCGAGAAGATCCATCGACACTCGAGCCTGATGAAGAACAACGCGAACAAATCAAACAATCAACTGCTTTGCTTGGTTCTGTTAGGTAATTGAGTGTTTTTTCTTTGATCTTTCTCGAAATTCTTGTTTAGCAATGAATTTCAAATCGATACATCGATTCTCTACGATCAATTCGATTTGTATACTCACGATCAAAAATGGACACAAATCGTTCTTTTAAATGATTTAATCTATAAAATCAAAGAAGCATTCAATAAAGAATTCGAAACTGTTCATCAACGTAAACTGCAGGAATTAGCTAAGATTCGAGAACGAAATACTCGTATAAAACAGATCAATTCCGATTTGGACGATTCAACACCCGTTTGGGAACCTGATTTGACTGAAAAAGAAAAGCCTCAATTGCTATTCGAAGTGAAAGATAGCGAAGTAAATAAACGAAGATTTGTTTTTGGACAGAGAGAGAGAGAGACTGAGTGTTGATTTAGATTAAAGTCGACCGATATTATACAGCTGAACAATTGAAACAACTGGAAGAACAACGTTTAGCTGAAGAACGTCGACGAGAATTAGAAAAACTTGATAATTGGCGTGAACGAGGTTTGAATGATATGATGGGCGGTGTTTTACAAGTTCGACGAGAAGATGAATTGAAAAAAGTTCGTTTTTCATGTTTTCTTTTTGCAATTGATCGATTGAGATTTTCTAGGAAATTCCAAAGCCAGCTTTCGTACTCGAAAAAGAGGAAGACGATTGGACTGAAGTCGAAAAACAAGCCTATCAACAATATCTTCAAAAAGTCAAAGAACAACAAGAAGAACGAGATAAATTACGTAAAGTTCTTACAGCTGAATCGGCTAAAATCAACGAACAAATTCAAGAAAATTGTCAAGCTTTCGAACAAATTCTCAATCAATTACATCGACGACGAATTCTCGCTCAAACAGCCGTCATTCAAGTAAAACTCACAAATCAAATAAAGATCTCCTTATATTTCGTCTTTAGGAAGAATTAAAAATCACTCGTTTGGTTTACGCGTTAGTTAAAGATCGTCTCATCGAACAACTAGAAGATACGTACGAAAATCGAGCCAAATTTCTCGATGATAAAGTTCACGAACTTGAACTATCGAAACGTGCACTCGAAGATGCAATGAATCAAATCGATAATGATAAACGACGATTGAAAGCTGATGATACGTTCGAAAAACAATTTCCTCGAGAATTTGCCGACGTGCCATCGACATTACAAGACTCATTAAAACGTTTACTTGCCAAACGAGCCAAGTAAAATAAAATCGATTGAAAAAAAACAAATTTTTATCGTTTCCAATAGACTTAAACAAACGAAAACAACCGATGAATACAATCCGTATACAGGTCGACAATTACGTTTGTTAGAATTGGAAATCGATAAACTCCAAACTGAAGCTGATTCGTATACGAATGCGCCACCACACATTGTTCGAACAGTTTGGGATCGTTTTGTTGAATTTCGAAAACGACGTACTGACCTCGAACGAGAAGTAAGTGTTGACTTTCGATTGTTGATATGTCGAACAACATAAATTAGGGATCAAAACAACGAAAAAAAGGACGAGGAGCTATGAGATTTTATAAACTCTTTGATGATCTAAAGCTAATGAAGGTTGGTAAATTCCTACCCGAATTCCGAATCTATTAGCTTTCCCAAACGAGCACAAACACCTCTATCTATGAAATTTTGATTAGATTTATGATTGAAATCAAATCATAATCGTAATCATAAATTGAATAAATCGAGTTTTTACAACTGAATAAAATCTTTTTTCGTTTTTGTTTAGTTACGGCAATTAGAACAAGAAGAAACAATGATTAAACAATTGCGTAATCAACGTGAAGGTGAATTAACTCGAAAGAGTTTCGAATTCGAGCAAATTCAAAGCCTATTGATCGCGTATGTGTTCGATATTTTCGAATGATTCAATTGATTTCTCTTGGTTTTCAGAACAAAAGATAATCGTTTCGATGATTTGCTTGATTTATACGTTCAAATCGTTCTTAAACAAGGACAAATCGAAGTTCAAGCACAACCAGCTGATCTTCCGCCTGATCAATATCGAAATACTGATGTTGAACTTATCAATCGACGAGAAGTTGAAGAATTAAACAAATCAATTATCGTAAAAATAATCTTATCAACAAAAAAAATTTCGAATACAAAATAAATAATTTTGTTTAGGAATCAGCAAATACGAAAGTCCGACAAATGGAGAAAACCAAAGGTGTAGTCAACGAATTAGAATCGATGAAATGGTAATCTATCGATATATTATTGAGATATGTTTGATTATTTATCTTGTCTATCGAATAGGGAAAAAGAAAAACTAACCTACGAAATCGTTGATTTGAAACAACGAGCTCAGGACATAACGTTTCTTAAAGTAACACGAAATATTCAAGAATATCTTGCATGTTCGAATGATGCATCATTTGAATCGCAAAAACAACGAGAATTACAAATGTTAGAAGCCACGATCGACAAAATGAAACAAGTAAATCGAAGAGTTCTTCTCGATTTACTTTATTTGTTTGTTTGTTTATTAGCGTTTCGAGGATCAACAAATAATCAAAGAAAATGAAATTGGACGATTAGAACATGATAATCTTTCGATTGCTAATGTAACTCTTGCAGTTGACGAAGCTCTTCGAAATGCGAATGTTGACTTATATGAACGAAAGAATATCATCGATCAACGAAGTCAAATATTGATTTGAGAGAAAAAAAAACAAAAAGAATGATTGGCTAATTTATTTGTTTTAGTTGTGGAACAATCGAAAGCTGACCAACAAAATCGTATTCGTCAGGTTGTTCGTCGTCGTCGTCTCGTCGATTTAGCTAAAGCTCAAGCTCAAGAAGTTGCTTATCTCCGTGCTGAAGTCGAACGTCTTCGTATGAAAACCTTTCCGGCTCTCGTACAAATTGAACATTGAACACATTCGACTCGTTTTTTTTTTCGCTCCTTCTTTTATTTCACATAAAATAATAATATTAATAAATAATAATATTTTCAAGAAAAAAGAAGTTCTGTTTTGCAAATCTAGACAAGTCTTTTTTTTGTTGATTAAGCTGAACTCGTTATATTAACAACAGGCTCCTCAGGATTCGTATGAGGTCCGTGTTCAAAGAATTCATCTCGTTTGCTCTGTTCGAGATTTGTTGAATCTTTCTTTTTCGTATTCATGATCGAATGAAGAAGTTGCTTGCTTATTTGTGTATCACTCGTCGATTGTTTATCATCGTCGAATGACGCGATTTTTTTCAATGAAAGTGATGAACTTTGTTCGGCTTGTGGAACTTCGTAGATCACTTGTTGATCTTCTTCGATATTGACTTTATTCTTTCGAGTAAGAATCGTAATTGGCTGTTGTTTTTTCTTGTGAACGGCTTTCTCAATTAGTCCACCGATTTCTTTTGACCATTGCCAACGTCGATCGGATGAGACTTCGTCGACTGAATCTTGCCGTTCGATAGCATTGCTTGTATGTTGTTGAGGAGGAATTTCTTCGAGAAAAACATCGCCTTCACTCTTGTATTCGTCGTCATCGTCGTCGTTGAAATCAGAACGATGAGCATGATCATCCGTTGGACGAGAAAATCTAAATGGAATTTTGTGTCGAAAGAATCGTTGTTTGCAAATCGACTAACCGAGTTTCATCTTCGACTTTGCTGAGAATTTCTCCTTCGGTACTCGGCAGTTTTGGATGAGCTTTTGCTTGATTGATTCGTTTTTCGACTACAGGTTGCTCCTGTTCTTCGAGTTCCTCCTCTTCTTCTTCTAATGGTGTTTCGAGTTTTTTAATTTCTGTATTTTTCTCGTCACGATCTGTGTCATTTTCGTCGTCGTCGTCGTCGATATGTGACGATGGTTGTGCCGATGAAATCGCCTCACTCTTCGTTTGTTCATTACAAGTTGTATTCGGCACACCGTAGACACGATTATTTTCTACAGTCGTAGCTGATTTATCTTTGGGATCGAGTGACGTTGCTTTTTTTGTTGAATCACTTTTGTCTTTATCATCGTTTTTCTTATTTTTCTTATTCTTCTTCGATTTCGTTGTTGTTGAATCTTGTTTACTTGTTTCTGTTGTCTCAGCATTCGATGTTTCTTTGCGACCTTTCAACCAACCACGACGTGAACTTGTTTTATTTGTTGTTGTTGTTGTTGCTGCTGCTGCTGTTTTAGCAGATTCTTTTTGTTTATGATGTTCTTTTTTATGAGCATGATGACTTGACGAACGACGTTCGTGACCTGCTTCTTGCCGATGACGAGAACGCGAAACACTCGACCGATGATAATGAGAATGATGATGACGATGATGATGACCTTGCGAAGGACTCAAGGCCATTGAGCTCATGATTGTCATCGAGTAATCGTCATCGTTCATTGTCTTTTGAGATGGTGTTCGTCGTTTGAGAATAATATCTCCATGAGCTGGTTCAAGTACGTGTGCTCCTTTTCGAGATTCATGTCCCATCATCGATCGCAAATGGCTTCCATCACGATGTTGTTGACCTGAATGAGCATAACGACTTCGATGATTACGAATATATTGTTGTTGTTGTTGTTGTTGTGATGCCGATGATAGATCGTAATGCATTAGTTGAGGTGATGAAATCGGATGTTGAATTGAATGCGAACGATTCGGACTCAATGCACGTTGAGCTGCCGATGGAATCGATGATGTTATTGGTTGTACTCGATTAGGAATAACACTATGAATTCCAGGATCACGACCTAATTTCGGTGTTGAATCAGCTTGAGCCGCTGCAGCAGCTTGCAATTCGAAAGCTTTGATTTTTTCTAAAACATTTCCATCTTTAACAGCTTTTTGTAACGTTGAATGAACTCGATCAGCTGCTGAATATGTTGTACGCATCGATCGACTAAAATTCACATTTTTAAAAATATCAAAAATTCAAATCGATAGTGAAAATCTGCTCACCTCGGTCGTGTTAAATCAGTTGGAATCGTTTGTTCACAACTAACAGGAAGAAATCCAACTGTATTTCCAATTAAATTCTTCGGAAGCAATTGACTAATTGTTTTATCTGTTGTTATTGCAGGTTTGACCGGAGCTGCATGAACACTAGTCAACGCTCGATCATCGATATTCGAATGTTCATCTGGCTGTTCAATTTGTAAGATATCTTTAACGTTAGCATTTACATTCGATATTTCTCGTACAGGTTGAATTAGTTCTGGTTTGACTTTTGCATGAGGAATTGAAAATAATAAACGAACGCCATTGTATCGACCTGTTGATGGATCTCGGCTATGCTGTTGATAGAAAGCATTTGATTGAAGAAATTGTCGGACTTGTTTGAAATCTCCTGGATCGCCTGATCCATTTTCCATTTGTTCATTTAAATGCATTCGCCATACAGCCCAATCATGAATATTAATCGGATGTTTATGTCTTGGCTCTCCACTAGATGAGACCGGTGGACCATCATGCGCATTACGCGTTGCTGAACGATGACGTGATGGTGATGCATGTTGTTTTCGTTTTTCACCAAAAATTAAACGACCTTTGAAGAATGAAATTATTTCAATGATTCCTAGTGTATATTCTTCTATGATTATTATTGATTTACCTAGTACATTGGGTTTATTACTCCCACCTTTCGTCATTGTCGATGTGTTTTAGTAAAGATGATTCAACTGATTTTGATCATTAGAATAATATATCTTCTCTCTTGTCGATTTTATGCAATGATCATAATCTTTTTACTATCTATCGTAGTTATTTTTTTTTCTCTTGTTTTATCTTTTCTAATTGGTTCGTGTCAAAAGTCACTTGTAACGATCGACAACGATTGTGAAGGCGGAAACTAATCGTTTGTATACAAGCAGAGATTTGTTGATCGATCTGTTTTGACAAGAAACCTTCCGAACAATAAGCAAAAGAGAAAAAAAGAAGAAAGAGAAACAAAAATCAATACGTTAAATATAGGATCAAAATGAACGTGCGTACACGTAACTGTTGACGTTCTTTTCCTCCTACTCATCCACCTTCATCGATCGTTATATGAATATGTATCGATAATCGAAACAATCAATCGACGACTTTCGGTCGTTTTTTTTATCATTGAGAAATTGAATATCGTTGACACAGATTTTGTCAATATTTTATTTCAATTATATTTCTCGTAATTGGCAGATGTGTTTATTTTTCTTGATCATATTGAGCGATCTGTTCTGGTGTGAGTATACCAGCTTTTGCAACAAAATCTTGTAAAGCATGTTTGGATATACGTTTAATTTGAAATGCAATAAATTAAATCAATTTTATTTAAAAAAAAAATTATGCCTGATAAGTATGAAATCACAAATATTTTTTTGAGAAAAAAAAGCATTGTCAATCTTTCACATAAGTGAGCATTCTGCTGGATTGATTGCCTCAGTTGCTTGCTCATTTTCTTCGTCATTTTCATCGATTTTTTCACTGATTTCTTGCTGCGATTTAATAACTATTGATTCTTGTCGACTGAATCGTTTTGATGTTGAGAATTGACGAGCGATTTTCGCCGACGGTGAAGCAATTTCATTGTTCGAGACTAAATGCAAACACAAATAATCAACTTTCATAACAACAGAAAAAAAAGTATCATGTTTTACTTCGTTCGTAGAGTTTAGCTAACGCTTTGACAATTTCACTTTTCTCTTCAGTTTGTCCACGTGTGTAACCACCAGACATGGACTGCGTCACCGGTACGACTCGTGATTGTTGTCGATGTTCATCACAAAGCCAAAGAATTTTACCTGATGGCATGAGACATTGTGTAAGACCAGAATATTTATCTTCTGGATCACAATCCATGATATATCGACGTAATGCAGCGTACGCCGTTTTCACTTCAATATTCATTGTCTGAGCAATCTGAATAAAAGAAAAACATTGAGAAAACGAACACATTGCGTAATAATTTACTTCATTTATGTGTTGTAATTTGGCTTCACCTTCAGTCGTATTAAGAACTTCCAAATTTAAATCACTATGTTTCAAAACTGTCATTATTCTCGAGAGATACGATGCATTGTTTTGTAAAAGAACACTTTCATCGATTTCAAATGGACTGCCAGCTGGATGCCAATTCTCTTCATGTTCACAGAGTACACGTATACATAAATATTTCGCTTTTGGCGGTTGATCTTCTTTATTTTGATCATCGTCTGTTGTTTCATCTTCAGCAGTTCGTTCATTTTCCTCCTTAGTCTCAGTTTGTGCTCGTTGATTGTTCTTTTCTTGAGCAAATTCAGCTCGAATTAATTCTTGTGCAGATTTTTCTTTCTCGCCAAGAAAATCACATGCGAATAAACGAGGATAACCACGTGCAGCCATCGTTTCAGCTAATCCCGTTATTAGACGAAGAAATTTTCGTTGAGTTAATTCAAATAATTCCTATTGAAAAACGAAGAACATAAAAATATTCAAACTATCGAAATCTCAAACTTGATAAGCCGCTGTTGTTGTCTGTTCAGCTGATGTTCCCATGGCATTTGCTGCTGGTTCTCGAACTGATTTTGGTCGAAGTGAAAGTTGTTTACGTACGAGATTGTAAATATCTTCGAATGCTGTCGGATTTTCAAATTGAAAATTGACTTGTTGACAAGTAAGACTGCACATGCCAACTTCAGTTACACGCCATTTTTCGCCTGCACCACATATTGCTAAGATCACTGGTAAGCGAAGTGTATTTTTAGCAAAAAGAAATTCGGTTTTGCAAGCTTCACTGGTTGTGTATTCATCCGAAACACAAGCAATGACACTTTCGTTTTTGTTAAACCCTTGAAAACAAGAAATCGATTGAATAATGGGGGGGCAAAGATTATTGATTTACTTGAGTAATTCCATGCATAACACCGGCTTTACCAAGACGAGTTATATCCATCCAGACTTGCAATCCACGTGATTCAAGATAATCCTAACAATTCCGAAATATTTTCTTCAAAAATTTTGACAAAAACAAAACGGATTTACTTTTATAGTTCGAGGATCTCCCCATCCGAGTGACGTAGCAGTCGGTTTCGTACCTTTATTTATCGCATCGTGTGAATTCGTCCAACAATAACTAATAAAAACATCAGTCGGTTCATCTCGTTTTCGTTGATCTTTCTCTTGATTTTTCTTATCCTCTTGAATCGCCCCGTGTATTTCATTTATTTTATGTTCATATCGTGTAGCATCTTGCATATTAATATACAATTTGTCAGTCAAAGTCGCACCGATATCACTCGATCTCCATCGATTATCACTGCCGAAGATAATCGGAGTAATCGGTTTACGTAGAATATTGACAATTGTTTGTAGTGCATCGTAGAGATTTTTATTCTTCTGATTTTCGATTAATTCTGTTGAGATACCGAAGAGAATTGTACCGGCTTGTTTGATAACGAGAAAATGATTTTCAATTTTGAAGTCTTGCATCGAATCAGGCATCCAGATTTTCAATCCACGAACTGAAACACAGATTCAGTTTTCGAGAATAAAAAATAAAAATGAGAAATTTACGAGTTAAATCATCTTTGATTTTTCTCGGATCGACTTGATTTTTCTTTCCTCCCGTTGGAATATGATCAGGCGGATAGATATACACAACATCGACCGCCATATTTTGTTTATAAGATTTCAAATCTCGAACTGAATATTCCAAATGTAAATCATAATTACTCTTGCTATCCGGTGGGATCACTGCTTGTACTAGATACGATGAAAACGAATGAGAATAAATCATGTTTAGTTCTTCGATATCTTACAGTCAGTGATAGATGCCACATGAAAAAAGCGATGACATTGAATCGACGGAGATTTTAATTCGATAGCTCGATTGATTAACGATGACGAAAATTGCCACGGATCGCTTGTACGCTGAAAAGAAATTGAAGTTTTTTCTGTACGAACAAAAACAAACGCATTTCTACCAATTCAACACAATCGGGACATGGAAATGCAATGTCATAAGTGACGCCAAAAAATGATTCATTCACGAGATTTTCGAAAACTTCGTGGATTAAAAACAGAATATTATCCGGACGTACACCTTGAATTTTAATGACGATATGTCGATCTAAAATGCGAAAGAAAAATTGTTTTTAAACAATGGAGATATGTTTTTGTTTCGTAAACAAACCATCGGTACGAATGATGACAGCTCGATGATTGTTTTTAACAAGTAACGAACCATGACGCCAGATCGTTGATTTATCAGAGAATTGAAAGAGTCGAACTTGCGCTCGATTGAATAATCCAGCTATTGGTCAAATTCAGTTTCACTAATATTCATCGAATTCAACTGATTCTTACCTGGCAAATAATTAAATGTATAAATAATCTTCATTTCTTTTAAATCTGTTTCAGTAAGATCTTCAACCCAAGCATACTAAAATAGAAAGACAATAGGAATCGAACTTTTCAATCTCTTTACGAAACAAACTTCAGGTTCTTCTTCTGGTAAAAGACAAGGTATTAAATTCATTTGTTGATCAGGCACAGGGAATGTCAAATCAAAAGCTTCGGTTAATTTCAAAATCCATGGATGAAGATGCGTATCATATGTTTCCCAAATGATATCAATATCCGAATGATGCAATCGTCCATCTCGAACAGGACTATCCTTGATACTAACAATACATGCCATCACATTGACAATCCATTGTGGATTGATGACAACATAGTTTTTCAAATATTCCGATGAGAAATATTGTAACGAGCCAAGATCATGAAGAAATTGAATGGCTTGCAGAACTTCACTGTTTTCGAATATACCTGAGTCATGAGCGATTTTTGATGCATTTTCGTATGTAACGATATCTTCACGACATGTTGATATAAGTGTTTCGAAATTGAGCCATGCTTTTGGAATTTGCTCGTCCATATACGGTAGAGCAAGAGTTGTTTTAATGATACTGTCGATTAATTCGGGCATACTATCGCCCGTATATGTACTGACATTAAAAAATCCAGCTATTTGAGGATATCGTCGTTTGAGATCATCTTGTCGAAGATCGAACCGCGAGACTTGATCCGAATGTGTACCAACAACGAATATAGGAGCATTTGGTGCGTGACAACAAATCGATGACAGCCAAAAATCAAGACCAGCATGCTCAGAACCAAGTCGAATGTTCCATGCAAGGATATAAACAGCTTTCTTTGCCAAGAAAAACTAAAATTAATCGATCGATTTAATTAGTTTAGCAAAAAAAGCAAGTTTTTACTTGATGTGTATGATAATAAACCGATTGTCCAGCAAAATCCCAGACACTAAATTCAAGATAATCATCACTATTTTCCAATGGTACACGCCATTTAAGAATATCGATGCCATCAGTGACAACAGGTGGTGTATCCGATGATGATTGAAGAAATGCTCGTACTAAACTCGTCTTTCCTGCTCCACCAAGACCAACTAACATCAATTTCGTTCGTTTACATGTCACTGAACCACTGATTAATCGTTGTAAAAATGCCATTGTTTGCGTATGACCACGACGTGTTATTTCAATGGGCGGTGTTTTCAATGAAACACAACCAGTTAAATTCAATTCTTTTAATGGTAAAAATCCGACATGTGCACTTAACGTTTCTAATTCAATGCAATGACTCAAACTTAAAACTGTTAATTGAGTGAGATTTTTAATTGCATCAGGAACCGTTTTAATACCTTGATAATTGAGATTTAATTCAGTTAGATTTCGAAATTGAAATATAACCGATGGTAAACCCGATGCATCGATTGCAAATGAATCTTGTTGAGAAAGTTCGGATTCATTTGTATTCGTTGGAGTTGCAGTCGATGGTCTCAATCGTGAAATATATAAATAAACATGTGCATTCATGGCATTGATTTCTGAATAAGTTAAAACACCATTTTCATCATTATCATACATTCGATAGATTACTAATAGCTCATCTTCACTTAAAAATGGCAGAAATTGTTTTTGAAATGCATCATATCGAACTATTTCATTGACACCAATGCCATCAGGTCGCCACCAAGGAACACCATTTAATGTGAGTTTCGTTAGTTTTGTTTGCGTATCAGCGAAAAGTGTCGATGGTAGAGCGGTTAAAATACTTCCTTGTATGTCAAGAGTTTTCAAATCTGATGATATTTTCATATTTGAATCGAGTTCATTCAATCGTCCAAGTTCAAGTAAACTAATTGTTTGCAAAGATTTATTCGATAAACAATTCAATGGTAAAGCTTCGATCGGATTTCGTTCCAATCGTAAATATTTCAATCGTTTTAAATATCGAAAATCAACACCGATCTTCGAAATTTCATTATTCTCCAATAGAATATAACTGATGTATTTCAAATAGGATCGATCTTTTGAATGAATTTCAAATGAATCAATACGAACATTCGTAAGACTAATTAATTCTAATGAATGAAATTTTCGAAAGAAATTCTCGTCTAATCGTAAATGAGATTTATCTGCATTAATATCCTGTTTTGCTAATTCAAAAAAGAAGATTGACGATGCATAATTGCCGACTATATCCAAACGTTTGTCTATTGTAAGATTCGATTGATCAATCATATCATCCGTACGAAATAAACAACAGTAATAACATTGACCATATTTACCGAATTGTCTTTCTCGAATATCAGGTGTCGAATACAGATCACTTGGAATCTTGATTGAAGTTAATTTCTTTCGAAGATATTGGTAAATATCAAGATCGATAAAAGAAGTGTATAATGATGCTGTTGATGACGATGATGGGGATAACATTTTTGTATAGAAACTTAATGAATGAAAACAAGCCATGTAAGCAACGAGACTAAGCCAGCGTTTGATGCAAATATTGATAAAATTTTGATCGAAAGAATTTTGTGGAAGAAGTTTGGAAGTGCAAGGAGCAATGGAACGTCTCTGAAGACAAAAAACAACAACAAATTATTTAAAAATTACTAATAAATGTGATGCAAATCACTTGATTTTGAGCGAGATCCAGTGCAGTTAACATCGAAATCGTGAGAATCGATTCATCAAATTTTTTCGTCAACGATACACCTTCGATATCCAACAAATGCGTCCCAGATAAGACCGCTGATGAGTCCATAGGCGATGTATCTAAACAAAAACACCGTTAGTTTTTCAAAGAATTTCTATTTGATCCATACATCGATGATTGCAAGTCAAATGAATTTGATATTGTTGACAATTTTGAAATTGTTTCAAACATGGATACGTAAATGTCGAAAGATTGAATGGCGTTGGCAATACAACAATGCCTGGACTTGTGACTGCGCCAATTCCACGTTGAATCGAATGAGACATAAGAATTTTGCCGAGAATTTCACTTTGAATAATAGTATTCATTTTATGATATTTAACACGAACATTCGAAAAATGACGACAGGATAATGTCGTATACGACTGTTTCGTCAGACTGTGCGGGAAAAAATCTTCAGTCATGCCTTCGGTTTGAAGCTAAATGTATGAAAGATGGATTTTGTTAAACGAGAAATTGAAAACACGATGAAAATTTACGTAGGAAAAACATTCGAATGGTACAGGTTCTTGAGTCTTTTCTGTTAAATAATTTCTCCAAGTAAACGAATCATTATACGCTAAAATAGAGATTTCAAAATTCTGCTTTGTCGAGAAAATTTCGAAGAAAAACAAATTCTACATTTCGGTTTATCAAATTGTTTAAATGTAAAATGCGGTTGAACTCGAGTTGTATCATTATTTTTATATAAAACTCGTTGAACATATTCCCAATAACCACACGGATGAATATCAGCCGAATCAGTCTCGACATCATAATTAAACGTTTCTCCCCAACCATCGAAATTAATACGAATATGTTGCCGATCGTAAACACGAACTAATCGAAAAACAAAATATATCGATTTCAATTCGAAAACGATTTACTGATATTGGCTATGGCACAAATATGCGGATTCTTTCGATCTTTGGCTTCGAGACGCATGCCCACTTTCCATGGACCGTTACCACCTTCTGTGTCCGTCAGATTATTAAATGCCGTATCCTGAACAAAAATCAATCTTCTGATTTTTTTTTGAGAGGAAAAGTCAACTGACTAATTGTGAACGTAGATGAAGTATCGCCAATCGAACAGTTTCATCCGATGAGTTCAATCCCGAACAGAATACATATGGTTGGAACATAGTTTGATTAGATTTACGTTTAAATAACTGTTTTGACCAAGGAATGCCATTGACAGAACAGACTATTTCATAAGTATTCTAATCGAACGAAAAACAGATATATTTTGAAATGCATTTATTTTTCTACCGGTTTATGTGTAAAGAATATTTCAATACGTAATTTCAATCCAGCATATAGTTCAGTTGGTGGTTCTTTCTTCTTTCTGGGTTTACCTTTCAATTTTTTCAAACCTTCATATCCGCCAAAATTATGAATTTCATCAAGAAATAAATTTGAACTCTAGAATAAAAATATTAATCATATATTTTTAATCCGTTTCAAAAGAAAATATCTACCGGTTGTTGAGTTGGAAAATTCGGTTTGTTCAATTTTTGATAACCATATTCGAACGTAACTTTATCTTCAGCGAATATATCAAAATTATTTCTAAAGAAAAATTGATTTCTTATTTTTAATCAATCAAATATTTCGTACACTAAACATCCGATTTCAATGTTTGATAATAATGATGTGTTCTCGTGGTTATTTTCAACATCTAACAATTCAATTTCAAACGAATTACATCCATCAGGTCGAATACAATGTTGATTTTTATAAGTGAATGAATCTTGAGATAGTTGATTGATATAAATTCCAACAGAATGAATAGTATCTTTGGTTGACATATCTTCACCATTGCTTTTATCGATTGTATTTCGAACTGGTGATAAAACTGCGCATGCATCCTAAATAAGGTCAATGATTGAAGTTAGATTCGAATGATGTTTGTTTTTGACGTACGTAGAAAGATTTAGTTGCAGAAGGACGAAGACCACAAACAGTACAGACTGAAGTCAGAGTAGGAGATGATGCGTAGTGATAGAGAGATAAATGCGTCCATTGAGAATCCATGTATGTATTTCCTTTGATATTGAAAAGAGACATTTTTAGTTTGAATTATTTTACTATTCAATTTACCGTTAACATCATCGATTTCTTGATCTTTTCCTTCAATCTAAACGAAGAAAGCTCTAATTTTTTCTTCTTCTTCTGATAATTTACTTTAAAAACATAGTCATTCTTGAATAAATAACTACAAATAATGAGAAAATATTCTCGAACAACATAGTGAAATGTATCCATATATAATGTTGATGTCGTTGCATTTTCATCTGACGATATATTCATGAAACGACTTGTCAATGTAATATCAACTAAAAAAAGCCAACGAATTCGACTCAAATAATCTCTTGAATCACTTGCCTGTATTTCGATCGGTTAGATATTTATATTCAATTAATATTTCAACAGCACCTTCTTGAATTAGAAGAAAATCTTTGGAAGCGAGAAGTAATTTTTGTGATGGAAATAATTTGTAAAGTGAAAAAAGAATCGATGAATTGCATGAATGTAATAATTGAAAATTAGTTTTCATTTCATGTTCGTTTTCCGATGATAACCATTGATCACTCCAAACATTATTCTAAATAGAAAAGAATCAAAATGACAAAAGGAAATGATTTCGATTTGTACAAGAGGAATCGGCGGTTCGTTCGAGATTGAATTGAAGAGAACGAAAAGATTGTTTTCATAATTATCATCGGCTGATACTAGATAAGCAAGATTCCATGAGGTGAGTAAAGATTGAAAAAAATCGATCTAAAAAATATTCGATGAAAAACGATCGACTGTGAGAAATCGAGAAAACAACTTCATCTGTATTGAGCTTCAAATTTTTAAGATCATGTCTTGATATTAAATGAAGATTTTCTCCGATTGTACGTTTAAGTTGATCGATGATTAATTCTGTTTTTCGATGCGCTTTTGTTTGAATATTGAATAAATTATTTATTATTTGACAAAACCATTCGATGTCAGAAATCAAGTACGATTTTCCTTGATTTGCAAATGGAATATCAAGAACTTGATCCTTTATCATACAAAAATAAATTCAAAATATCCTTTTTCAATAAACAAACAATTCGAATTTACATGGATTAGTTTATAAGTATGATAAACATTTGCCAATGTGCTCGGTTTGATCTTTTCATCTTTGACATGATCATTGAAATCCTCAGCTAAGTTTCTCATTGATTGAGAACTATCAACAATCTTATGTTCATCTTTTCGGAGTCCATCGATTTCATAAATAGTTTTCGAATATTGAACTGCATCGATCGACATCGATGATAAATCCTAAATGAACACATTCGAATGAAAATCAATTCAAATCAAATTAGTCTTACACCGCTTTTCATAATCAAACATTGACCTTTACTGAATTTCTTTTGCAAATGTTCACATTTAGTTTGAATGTGTAATAAACTCGAAAGATATTGATTACGTCGGTAGGCATCATTTTCTGATCTTGAATATCGAATTTTGATGTTTTTAGTGTTTTGTTTAATCGAATTTACTTTCGTTCCGATGTGTCTTCGATATATTTCGAATAGAGATCGGCGGCAGATTTCGATATTTTCTGTAAACGTGAATGAATATTTGAGAAAAGTTTGTCTTCAGATTGATTATCATTGATAATCAAACGAATGGTTTGTTTTTCCTGTTAAATACGATTCGAAATTTTCAGAGGGGAAAATAATTTGAAGTTTACTAGAATCGAATAAGACGAATTACAATCGAGTGAAAAGAACCAGTTGAATATATCATCGATATTTGAAATAACGAGATAGATTATTTGAGGATGAAATGAATTGAATAAATTATTGAATAAAACGAACTGAAACAAATCGAATTTCGATCAAAACAAAATTTCAATACTATTGAATTTACGTTGTCACATTCGAGAAATGAGATTTGACATCCATTTTGTGTCAGAGAATGGTGTTTAACTAAATTGGATGATTTATCTTTGCTTTTTTGAACTTGATTCAGAATCATTCGATCAGGCGAATGATTAGCATGGTAGATTAAGATTTTTGCAAGTGATTTTTTCGTAATCTAAATCGAAAGAATTGGTAAAGACACAGGACCAAAATGTGAAAATCTACTTTGCTGAAGAATGGTTCGATTTTTGTGATTGTATCGTCGATTGGATCTGATTTGAGAGAAGGCAATTTCAAATCCTGTTTTATGTAGAAATTTAAATTTAAAGAAAATAAAAATTTCTTTTTTTTCGAATCTTACGATGTTGATATTTCGATCGGTTATTTTGTTTGAAATGAGTTGAAGATAGTTTCGAGCAAATGGAGTTATGTGTGGGCATGCACGAATGCGAATGGATTCGAGATAAGGCCAATCGAATTGGCTGAGTGTGTGAATATGAACATCGGTTAAAAGCGTACTGCCATCACAATTGATTTCCAGAGTCATAGGAGCAGCTTCTTGGAAATATTCCTAATAAAAAGAAATACTGTTGTATTTAGTTTAGAGAGTTTAATTAAAAGTTTACTTTCAAAAGATTTGGAAGCGGAGATTGAATTTTCTGTTGTAAAATCTCTGTTAAATTCTCTGTTGTTCGTATCGGTGGTAATATTGGAAAATCATCAGGATACAATTTTGATTGATAGCCCTTAAGTGGCATTTGGTATGCATTTTGTTGTTGTTGTTGTTGCATAAAAGAAGGGGGCCTCTTAACGAATTTAGAGGGTAACGATACAGGAGCCTGTTTAACTTGTTTAGCATGCATTTTTGGCGCTTGATTTGCAAAATTCGGCCGTTTTGTAGGAATATCAAAGAAAGGTGCTTCGGCTTCTTCCGTGTCATTGCTCATCATCAATTCTGTCGGATCCCACGATGGATCAAAATGGTCGTTATCGTTGCTTTCCTCCACATCGTTGCTTTCCTCCACAACTTCTTTCTTCTTGGATCTATTTTTTGATAACGGTTTTGATCTATTGGATCGATTGCGTTCCATTATGTTTGAATTGGAATAATAGTATTGACTGATGAGATTTTATCCGTCGTAGTTTGTTTTTAAATCGTGTAAAATAGGAGCAATGAAAGGGTGACAATGGTAACAACAACAATCAATAGAACAGAACGAATAAATTCTCTTCCGTGGATTGTTATGTTACTATGCTTACGCATGTTTTTATATTTTTACTTTCCTCTCTTTTTTCTCAATTCAAACGCCTTAAAAAAAGTGTTCGCATTCCTGCATGTGCCTGAACGACCTAGTTTTGCGTCATTTGCATGCAGCAGTATGTTGTTAAGAAATAGAAACAGAATGTCCTTGAAGTGTTTCATTTTTAAGATACATTAAAATTTAAAAAAAAAAGATTTACGATTTATAGAAGTCTTGAAAAAAAAACCAATGTGATCATTTTCCATAATACGAAGTGGAATTAGTTTCTTTATTCGCTTTGACATAATAAACAATACCATAAATTAATAACGCAATTGTAAGCAAATTATTGAAAATATTAAGACAAAGTGTAGCTGTTGAATAGCGCTTAGCCGATTTAATTTTGTTTTCTTCAATACATTTTTTTGTTTTTAATGACCATCCAATAGCAACGAGACCAAGTAGAAATATTCCGAGACATGTATTGACACACGACCAAATCAGATAGTGTCGTATATGCTTTCCTTCAGATTGATTCGAATTAGCCTGTGATTGCATACTATCTTCTAGATTCTTTGAAACGAATCCTTGCCATTTTTATACCAGAAAAAGCGGAAGTCAAACAAACTCAAGTCTCAAGTATTTCACATAGAAAACCAACGAAATTCAATAGAAAGTTCTTGAGGGTGAGCATGATATTTTTTAGTTCCCAGTTGGTTTCTTAATAAATATATTTGTTTTATTTTTCAAGTATTGATTTTGCTTAATTTACTACATTTGAGACTATTCTTTCTATTTTATCAGTGTTTCGATAGAGAACTCCATCTATCCAAATGGCTGATTGGCCCATTGTTGAACCTCTACAGTTTATTCGTAATTTCATTTGCCAGAACATTAGATATAAAATCTTAGAAGAGTATCTCAGATAGATCGATTGAATATATATCTTTCGAATTTCAGATCATGGTTCGTCGAAAGAACAATTCCGATTCATCCGATGATGACAAACGTCCAGTTCGTCGTAAACTATCGAAAAAATCCGACAATGATGATGAAGACGAAGCGAGCAGCAAACAACAATCAGGAACAATTGACGTTCGAAATAAAATGGTTCGTCAGCTGCTCTATGCGAAATTGAAACGATCGAAATCGAAAGCTAAATTGAAAGAACGTAAAGCACGACAACAATCCGATGAACCACGAGAAGAACCGAAAACCATCGAGAAGAAACGTGTTCGTGATGAAACATGGGTCGATGAGAACGATCAGGAAACACTCGATGATATTTCAAATGATGAATTAAACGCATATTTCACACGACAAAACGATGGCAGCGAACCTAAACTTCTCTTAACTAGTCAAGAAGGTTTTCCAACATCGTTTACAAATAAATTTCTCAAAGAAGTCGCTCGAGTTCTACCGAATACGACTTATTTTCAACGACGACATCATCCAATAAAACGTATCATCAAAAAAATGAACGCACAAGGCTACACAGATCTGCTTGTTGTCAATGAAGATCATGGCAAACCATGTACTCTCTACATTTCTCATCTACCCGAAGGACCCACAATGAAATTTCGTTTGACAAACGCACGTCTATCCAAACAATTACGTTCGAGTCATGGTAAAGCCGTTGCACGATTAACTGTTCGACCCGAAATTATTCTCAATAATTTCAATACACGTATTGGCGTTCGTGTTGGCCGTCTTCTTGCTGCATTATTTCCTCATGATCCTCAATATAAAGGTCGTCATGTAATCACATTTCATAATCAACGTGATTTTATTTTCTTTCGTCATCATATGTATTTGTTTAAAAATGATAAGAAAGTTGCTTTACAAGAATTAGGTCCACGTTTTACATTGAAGTTGAAGTCAATTCAACGTGGAACATTCGATGCTGTCTATGGCGAATACGAATGGATGCATAAGCCTAAACATAAAATGGACTCAGAAAGAACAAAATTTTTTCTGTAATGTTCTTCAAAATTGTTGTCATTTGAAATAAAAACAAACAAACAAAAAAAGAAACGAAACGAGATGATAGTATGTCCCTGAAGGAGTTTTATTGTTATAAAGAGAAAAGAGCTGACAATCGTTTGATTTCTTCACTTCTCGTAAAAATAACATTGAAATTCGTTTTCCCCCTCATTTTAACACTTCAAATGAAGAGTGCATCGTACGAAAAGAAGAAATTCTATCGTATACCGCCGTCAAAATATTGGCCACAATATTGGAGTACATGTTTCATTTCGACAATAGCAACTTTTCAATTGCTCGTGACATTAGCTATTCTTGGAATGGAAATCGGAAATGCACTTATTGACCTTTATAAAGCCAATCTCTATACTGGATTCTGGTCGTTCCCGTTTACGTTCATAGCAACCATCGCCGCCTATGTCTCCGGTAAAGTTTAAATCAATGTTAAAAGGATTTAAAAAAAAAAACATCGGTTTTTGTTCAGTTTGTACAAAAAAAAGTCAAACAAAAGCAATTGTTGCGTTGATCTTTCAATGTATCGCTGTTTTAGTTTTATTAGCCGTAGTTGGCTTTCTAATTCTATTTATTGTTACGGATTATCAATTCTGTTTGGGTTTTCAATGTAGTCAAAACATGACAACATTTGTTTCTGCATTGGATACTAATTCTTTCACATTTTCATTATCGACACATATCTTATTAAAACAAGTCTTTATTTTGTGTGAACTTGCATTTGCTATCGTATTTATTCTCTTTGCAATTTTATATTTAATTCTTTTTATTAAATCTTTAAAAAAATTACCACGTATTCATCCAATAAAACAACTTCCATCTGTTCAAAGTTCAGTTTCTAAACGTCAAATGATCTCGTCAAAATCGTATCTTCAACCGACTCTATCATCTACTCGTAAGCAAATCGTTGTCCAAGCACAGAAAATCTGTCCGAATTGCAAACATATATCGCCTTATAATTCCAATGAAACAACACTTCGCTGTCCGAAATGTGGTTACCGTTCGAATCGTGTCGAACATGGACAACAATGGTATGTTTTTCAACTATTTACAAAGAGAAAAACAAAACAATGAATTCATCTAACAAATAATTACTGAGAAAAGACAAAGAGAAACGTGTCATTTGTTTTTTTTAAGGTCGACGTGAACCACGCCAGAGCTTTGTTTTTTCCTGTGCATTCGTTCGAAATAATGGCACAACAACAAGAAGGCCAACTGTTGATATAATTGTTAATAATAAAAAAATATAAAATAAAATTTGATCGATCTTTGTTGCTAATACACGCCAATCATTGTTCACTTTTTGTTCATATTCGATTTCTTTTTGTTTTCGTAAAAGATTGTGTAGAGTATCATGAATTTCATCTTGAATGCTTCCGGCTGAACTTGAACGAGAAACAGATCGGCGTTTCAATGGAATTTCTTCGTACGTTGGATTTTTACAACGTGAAGATTTTCTTTCCGTGCAGTTGGATTGATCGATTTGCATAGAATTAATCTGTTGATTTGAAGAAGAAAAGAAGATTAAGTAGGAATTTTGTTTTTTGTAATATTTTAAATAGAAAAAAAGCACTCAAGTAAAAAGAAATGCGACAATCCGACTACGGAACTAATCCGAGACTAATTTTCTTGATTTAGAAATATCATATAATTGCGGAATTAGACGGAAATAATTTTCAACAACAAACAAAAAGGAAACGCCCTGACCGGGACATTAATCATTATATCTGAGACAACGGTTAATTTATATTCTCGCAACTCATTTACTTCTTTGCGTCTCTGAATCAACACACTTCAATCAGAACATTTCTCTTAACTAGACACTGGGCAATTGGCCATTGTCATTTTTAGAGAAACTCTCTGCTTTTACACATGACTTGTTCAGTTTTTTGTTTCACTTCGCCCACTCTATATTTTGATCATAATGAAACTTTGCCCATTTATCTAAACATCTTAATTGCGTCATTGTAACTAGATTGATATATAATTACACTCATTGTTTATAAAGATATTTTTTTCGCATTTCGACTATTCTGCGTAACTAAACGATTATTTCCAAGGTCAAATAGTGCCTTGTAATTCACTTAAGATCATAAATTCTCCGAGGAAATTACATGTTTTTAATGAACAAATAAACTGTTTGTTTACTCACATCTGTAGTAACACGTGATTTAGTCTTTCGTTCGTTGATATTTGCGTAGGACACGATCGATCCATTCGATGGAATTAATTCTTGTTTTAATTGACATTTATTATTATTGTCGCGTGAATGCTCTCGATGTCGGCTGATGTCTTTTTTGTTAGGTAAAGGAATTTTTAATTTTTTAGATTTACGTATTGTTCGAACAATATTTGACACGGATAGACTTAGAACTTGTTGCAACCAAAATGGTATTTCATTTTTTTTCGGACCACGATAATGAAGATTGAGAACAAAGACAGTCATCATTACTGAAACACTTGTCATTGCCATGACTGCTGTTAAATATAAACCTTCAAAATAGAAAATAACATTTGCTTACAATTCGATTAGTCGAAATTCAATTCTTACTAATTAATGGGATGTATTCGCTTGTTTCGGGCATACTTTCAGCAATAGCTAACATAAAAACACTGAACGCAAGTAGAACAGTTATTCCAAGAGCAATTTTTTCTCCTGATTCAGGTGGTAAACAGAAAACAAGCAAGGTTAAAATCGATAGCATTACACATGGAAAAACAACTGAATAAAGATAATATAAAATTCGTCGTCGAATACGAACATAAAATGTAATATCAGGAAATGGTTCAGGACAACATGGATATCGAACAATATTGACTTGATATGACGTATCGATTAGATCCCATTCGCCATTAGGAACGTAACTTGAAAGTTCAATTGCATCCGTACGTTCAGCTATCGACACTTGATAACCGTTGTATGTCCAACTACCAAATTTTAATTTACATTCTTGTTCATCATAGGGAAAATAGGTCACATCGATTTGACAGGTACTCTTCAATCGAGTTGGTATCGGCCAAAAGACGCTACCGGTATGAATGATCATAGCATTAGCTTGCATTACATTACTGCTAGAGAATTCATCAGCATTCTTAAAAGAAAAAAAACAAAATATTGTTTGTTGTTTTCGAAGAATTACATTGTAGAGAACGATATCAGGTAACCAGATGAGTTTCGATGGAAGATTAAGCCGACGAATGCCATTGAAATCATCGGGATTCCATTGAAGAAATTCATCATACCTGAATGAATAAAAAGTTTTGAGAAAAAGAATTTTTTCGATTGATTTTTACCATTCTTGATCAAGCCAAACATTGGTGATTAGAATTTGATTTTTTTCGATCTAAATCGAGAAAATTTATTCGATTGAAATGTTAACATTGAACAGACCATATCAAATATTTGTGTCAATGTCAAACCAAGTTTAACAGGCACAGGCAAACTCGCATTTCTTACAGGTCGAACATTATTAGAATAATTTCTATGAATAAACATCGAAATTAATTCAAACGTGAAACGTATAATCAATTGGGAGTTTACTTCATTAGAAAATATAGCAAACGTTGTTCATCTGAACAATTATTCTGTGTTCTATTATCACAATCAACAAGTGTACCGAATGGAGAACGAAAATCTTGACATTGTATCACACCTAGTTCATCAATCGAATAAAAAAAAAGAAAGAAATTGACATTTGGTTTATTTTGTTTTTTTTTTCTTCTTTTTTTAGATTAATCTTCTAATTGTTCATTGGGAATCATGAAGTGTATAGTTGTGACATTAAAAATGTATGTTTAGAGAAGAACTTTTAGCGAGAAAGCAAAAAGAAACGATGAAACTCAACAATAACAGTATGCAACATTAATGTTAAGATCGCATGTCAGGCAAAGTGTCGAAAATTACTTGCTTTTATTTTCTTAAGCAAAGGCATTATTTAAAAATCTTTCTCATTCAATGGTCTCAAATATTTTAAATGGAAACCATCAAGTAAAAGAAGAGACAAAAGGAAAACGAGCGGAACAAAAAACCTGCAGTGCATTCATTAAATGAAATTACATACCATGTAATGCAGTCAAAATACATATGGTGAATATTGAAAAGTAGATTGATTGATTATATCGAATAATAAACGAAGGATGCTTCATGATGAACAGGAAAAATCTCCGTTCGATGAATGTTCAAGTAGCGATTGACGATATTTTAGTAGCTCTTCGATTTTTTTGCTTTTCTTTAATAGATAAAAAAAACTAATAATAACTTAACTATCGACGGACTCTAATGTTGTTCCTTTTGCTATGCTTGCCCGTCTTTCCGAGACGATACGTCTTGTGTTTCTCTTCATTCGGAAAGAGAAAGCAAGAGACGAGAAAGAAATAGAGAAAAATGTTTGTATTTATATCTTTAAGAAGAAAGAATAGAAGACGAAGAACAAGAACAAGTAGAGAAGGAAAACTAATGAATAGAATATCTAAAGTGTTCTTACATTAGTATATGCAAGATATAGATCACGCAGTTTTCTTCTTCATCTTCTTTTCATTATCTTTCTCTCGTTTTTTTCTTCATTTCGTGTATTCGAGAGAAATCATTTTATTTTTCATGATAACAAGAATAATTTGTTAATGTCATATGGACATGATGCGAAATATGTCAATTCGCTCTTCATATAAATATGAATGCAAATACACATGTGTATACATTGAGATAGATTAAGGAATTCGTGATAATCGAGAATCAATTTAGAAGCAAACTACTGTTTGACACGGTCTGAAACATTCGGATGTTTCTTTTTGATGATAAAAATAGAGTTTTATCATGAACAAAGGGCAAATTAACCGAACTGATTCGTAACGTTGTTGAACTTTAGCTTTAATCTTTTTAATAAGATTCACGAAAAACAACACAGACACACACACGCACACACAAGTAACTAAAAGGAACAAGCTTTATTAAGTTATAATTTGATACATCGTAATAAAATGAATAGATTCACACTTATATATATATATATAACATAAAAGAGAAAGAGAAACAAGAAAGGAAAAAAATTATTTCATTTGCTTGTTGTTCAAATAATTAATATATTCGTTAGTAAAACAATAAAAAGAGAAAATAAAAATAATCGTACAAACAAATATACCAAATAGTAAATATCGAAGATTATGTATCGAATTGAATTATAAATAAATTAAACAAATTTTCTCTTTTTCTTCTTCTTCTTTTATATTGTTTTTCTAACAAATATATTTAATTATGTACGAGTATATATTCTCGTCGATAAAAGTAGAAAAAAAAACAAGAATTTTTTTCTACTTCTTTTTTTTATTTTCCAAAAATTGTTTATGGAATAAATGTTTGCACACCGGATCCCCGTGCTTCATCATCTTCAAAGATCATTCATTCTTATTCGATTATTTAAATTTGTTCGTTGTATTGATAAGAACTGTTCGGTTTGATAATTGAATCATTATCACTGATAACATTGGATGAATGTCGAGATTTGAGAACACCACGAAAATCAATTTGACGAGTTTCATTCGATGTTTGACGTTTTGTTAATGTTTGTCCAGTGGTTAGATCTTGGCCCGTTTTACGAAGTAGAATATGAAAAGCGTATTTCGGTTGAGTAGACATTGAAGATTCCTTGGAGAAAAAGAAAACAAATGACGTCATTGAAATTAATTGACTTAGGATTTCTCAAAGTCTATGATTTTCCGAAAATAGAAACTTCATTGGATTGGAAAATCAATGTTTGTCTGAGCAGATTATCTCATAAGAGAATATATCTAAACCTTTGATGTCTAACAGTTCGTTTCAAAAAGAAGGACTCAAATGTTTCACTACAATTATCGAGGAAACAGGAAGTAAACGCTCGAAACAAAAATAAATTTTCTATTTTAATTACTCGTGAAACAGGTTTCAATGATTGTCGAGGCGATGATGAAATGTAATTCGACATTACTGATGATTGAGTTAGAAGAGGCGGTGGCGGCGGTAGTACCGGAGATTGTAATTGTGATTGATGAGGATGATGTTTATTTTGTAAAATCGGTTTATTATTTGAAATAAACGCTGCAATTCCTCGAGGTTTGATACCGCTATTTCCACTGAAATTCGCTGGTCGACTATGACCTAGTCCTCCTCCTCCTCCACCGCCACCTAAATGAGCAAAACGTTTGTAAACCGCTTGAGGATTGTGAATATGCTGTCGTTGATATTCTTGTACAGCATCGAGAACAGTATTTGATTTTGCTGGACTACGACCACGTTCAATCAATGGTGCTACGTAATGTGTTTGCTGAGGAGCAGGCTGCTTGATAGGAACATGATGACGATGAACTGTTGGCGCTACTTCAGCACGAGCAAATATGTCTCGAACTTGAGCAAATTTCGAAGCAGATGATACCGATGATGGTGACGGCGATCGATTATGGTTCGCAGCTGAATGACGTGATTGAGGTGTTGGTCTTGCAGCAAGAATCAAAGCTGGTGGCGGAGGCGGAAGAACAATCGATGATGGAATGATTGCTGGTTTGATTGATGTTGGCGCATTGGGCGGTGGTAAAGGTGGCGAGAGAATGACACCTGATGATGATGATAATGATGGCACTGGGAGTGGTGGCGGAGGTGGAAATAAATATTGAGAAAATTTTTGAGCGTATTTGTGATTAAATGACGATGTTTCGAGTGATTTCGTTGGCACGAAGTAATTTGTTTTGACAATTTTATTAAAAAATTCACTACTAATCAAGTCGATTTGCTGGAGGAAACAGAGTATTTGCGTGTTTAATCGTTGTTCGAAACGATGAAATGATTTTCGAACAAGAAAACCACGAACACATTTTTGAATGATCGTTGCTGCTGCATCATATCCGTACAATGGATTGGATTTTCTCGGGTTTAAACCTCGAATTCGTCGTCGTTGAAAATATCCACGCAAACATGATTGAATACAAGTAGCTGCACGTTCTTTTTTAATTTGTTCGTCATCTTCAATCTGTTATTCACAAAAAACTTAGAGACAAAAAAAAAACGTTTTATTTTTAAATTTTACTCGTGAGAATTTCGGATGTCGATGAAGTTCTTGAATGATCATATCATTCGAATGTTTGTATTGCCGTTGTTTAACACGAGAACGTACGAGACGCATGCGAACATACGATTGAATCGTAATAATCGCATGAATCATATCGTTTGAAAGACGTGTTAATTGTTCGGCATGATAATATTTCAGAAATACTTTACTTTTACCTTGAAAAGAAAACAAGACAATCGAAAGTACAAAATCAATCGAAAACAAACAAACCTAAAGTCCAATTTTGCATTTTAAGTTTATGTAAAATATTTTCACATGTTTCACGTGTAATCGGGAGCTCAGCAGTGATCGGAAAGGCGAGAATTGAATAACGATGAATGAAGTTTGCGAATGGAATTCGATGAGAAAATCCATATCGTCGTATTTTCGCCGCTAGAAATCAAATTCAATTCATCAAAATATTCGAATCTATTTTCTTTTCGTGTCTACCTGCTAGTATTCCACTATATTTCAATTGTTCGAGCACCGTTTGCACATCGAAACAGCCCGGTACTCGATCGTTATTCGGTTTGAAACATCGAACGAATTTCGGTGAACCATGAATCATTTTCGAGAAGAGATCAGTCAATGAATATCGAAAATATGTGCTAACTGTTGCTTGAACTCGATTATGACTTGCAGTTATCGGTCTCGATGTATTCGTATTATCGTTTGTATTCGAATCTTGAGAATCACTTTCTTGTAATGTTCCAGTTTTTGTCAATGGTAATTGAAATAATGAACTGATAAGATGAACATGTGATGAACGAAGTAGTTGAATAATTTCCGGCGCAAGATAATCACGATTTTTCTCGAGAAAACCACGAGCATCGTATTGAACTTGTCCAGCAAAATGAATAATCGAAAACGATGGAATCGATTGAAGTGCCGATGAACTCGAATTTTGTGAGCTCGATGTAAAATTCGATTTCGAACGAATGTACGAAGGTGAATTGGAAAAGTTCGTATTCAACTTATCGACTAGCGTGTAATCGGTTGCTTTCGGAAAGCGACTTTCTTCATCGATCAATGCTAAAATTCCCACAGGTTTATTCAAAAACATTTCCAATAACGGTCGATTATCGTAGAAAGTAAAATCCATCTTAGCTGCCAACGGTAAAACCGAAAGATTTTCATTGATATATTCTTGTCGTTCGCAAGCAAATACATGTTGATTGAAATAGTATTGAATTTGTTCGTTAGCTATGTTAATGCACAATTGTTCGAATGTATTTGTTGAGAAATTTTCAAAGCCGAATATGTCTAAAATAGCGATTTTCAATTCGTTTCGATTGGAATCATGTTGACAAGTTTTCTTTGAATTGAAATTTGATGATTGAAAAAGAATTTGACTCGATTCGTATTTCATCGAGGAATTTATTGGTAAGAGAAGAGGTGATGATGATTGTTTGTTATTAATGCAGAGATTATTCGATGATTGATGATGTTTTTTAACATTATTCTCGACAGTCTTCTTTCTCAATGCAAGATTGGTTTCACTTGTTGCACGCTGAGAAAAATTCAATCGAGAATGAAGAATTTTCTTCGGAATTATGCTCGATTTATTATTATCGATTGATGATGATGAAGCAGCAACAACTTTTGTCCATGTTTCAATAAGATTTTTAATCGATTTATCATTTGATGATGGTGCCGAAATCTTGTTCACATTTAAATCATTGATTATACTTGATGATTGATGAATTTGAACAGTATATGTCGGTGATGATGGTGCATCGATTGCATTGCTATTATTATTGTTATTGTTTCGATTGAGAAAATCATCATCATCCGAATCGGAATCGTGATTTTGATGATCGATATTGAAAGCAAATGTTGATGGAGTTTTAATTTCTAAATAATCAAACGTACGTTTCATTGCACACATGAGTGTTTGCGGTGGATGAGATGTAAGTATTGTTGTTGGATTATAATCAATAATTTGTAAATGTTGATTTTCATCGAAATTATCATCGTCGTTGTTATTATTATTATTGTTGCTATTTAAATGAGCAATTGATTCGTTATTTGCTAATGAATCGAGACTGTCTTTTGTTGGAGCAAGTAAAGCTGAAATACGATGAACAATCCATGAAAATAAACGATTATACAAAGCTTTAGCCATGGCATCTCGAGTTGTTTGAGATTCTTGTAAAGTTGTCGAACGTTGAATCGTTTCACCTCGTGTAACAATATTACATGTTGTTAAAGCTAAATCGAATTCAGCTATTTCTAAACCGAATAATTCACAAACGATTTCCAGTAGATTTCGATCGGTTAAACATGTTTTTCCATCGATAAAATGTCCTTCATTTTGATGAAAACTAATATTTCCAAGATGTAATAATCCAGCTAGAATTCGATAGATCGATTGAACTTCATCCGTTTGAAAGCCGATAATTTCAAAGCATTTTTCAATCGTCGAAAATTTACTCTTGAAACTTTCCGATAGATCATGATCGTCTTGAAGGCCTGTCGATAGATAACGATAGGTTTGATTCGTTGATAGATAAAAAGCTTTTTTATCATTTGGAATCGATGATGCTAGACCATGAAATAGATAGTAGAAAATATGAAAATTTCGTTCGGCACGTCCTTGATTAACAACTCGAGTTTTTTCTAATAGATATTCGGATAGACGTGCGCCGGTAACACGTCCTTGTTTCGTAAATAACATTTCAAGATATTTGCCAAAACGTGATGAATTATCATTGATAATTGTTCGAGCATTGCCGAAACCTTCGATCAATGGATTGATTTGAAGGATTTTCTCCTGTAAACGTTTGTTCGGCGCATTGCCGAGATAAGTCAATTGTTTGACAAGAAAATTAGCAGATTGAGTTTTGCCTGAGCCACTTTCACCTGAAATGACAATGTACTGATTCTCTGAATCGAGTAACATTGCTTGATAAGTCGAATCAGCGAGAGCGTAGATATGAGGTGGTTGTTCACTTTTGACACTTGAACGATAACGATTCATGGCATCTTTGCCGTAGATTGGAAGCGAACGGAAAGGATTAACAGCCTAAACACGAAGTCATTTTATGAGAATTTATGAGCGAATTTAGAAAACTTACGACAAGAATATCACCGATGTATGTATATATTTGATTGGCAAGAAAACGATTGTACATATAAGTAATTATCGATTGTTCATCGAATGTTTCTAATTGTGCGAGATCATCGGTAGAAAATGCATTGATTTGTTGATTGGATAAGGGTGTTTCAGAAGAAGATACATTCGGATAAGTAGAATCGTATGTTGAATTGTAGAAATTGGTATTTGTACATGTTTTTGTTACTGTCGATTGATGAATCATAATATCATTATTGTTGTTATTATTATTATTTAGAGGTAAATTCGATTGTTTAGGTAATTGAGGAGATCCATTTGCATTTAGCTGAGCAAGAGAACAAAAAAAAAGTCAAAATGATTTCTTAAAAATCAAATCTAAATAAAATTACCTGAACAATCGGTAACTGTTTTTGTTGTTGTCTCGAAAGAGTTTTCGGTTTAGTTCGATATTTTTGATTATCATTCGTTTCTTTTGGCGTTTGTATTGGCGGTGGTGGTGCTGGTCGTTTATGATGTTCGTTTAATTGATGTGGTGGATTATACGGTTTGCCAAGTACTTGAATAATTCGTTTTGGTGGTATGATTGGTGGAGATACGACGGATTCGACATTAGGCGAATAGGATGGTGCAATTGCTCGATTGAGATCGATGACAGCGGACGAACATGTTTCCGATTTGCCTCGAATATGTCCGTTTTTAACTCCACATGTTTCACGAGATTTTTGTCCTGCTAGATCGTAACATCGTTTGTAACGATGAACGATTTGTATGATACGACGACGTGCATCATTGCCGTCGGTTGGAAGTTGTGTGATAAATGGATGTGATAACATTTGAGCAACAGTTGGCCGTGCTTCGAAATCTTTAATTAAACATTGCCGAATGAAATCATTGAATTCTGAAGACCAATCTTGCGAATGTCGAAGACATGGCGGAGGATTTCGAGGTATATAGACAAGTGCACGCATTGGATGCATATCAGCAAGCGGAGGTTCACCTTCAGCTATTTCAATTGCTGTAATGCCAGTCGACCAAACATCGGCACGTGTGTCATAATCATAATCCATTTGTCTTTCACATGCAATCACTTCGGGTGCCATGAAAAACGGCGTGCCCACCGATGTATTACGTCGTCCATTGTTTGGATTGAGATACGCACTCACACCGAAATCGATTAATTTAACATTTCCATCGCCTGTTATTAAAATATTATGACCTTTAACATCACGATGAACGACATTATTCGAATGTAGATGATGCAAAGCTTTCAATGTTTCACGTAGAATAAATGCAACGATTGTTTCATCGATTCGTTGATTTGCTTTTAAGATTGCTTTAGCTAGATCAGTGACACTACCACCGGTACACAATTCCATCACTAGCCATAATTGATCAAGTGGTAATGGTGCCGATGTCGATGATGAACTAACAAGACCACTGATAGAATTGGTTTCAATGGAGAGAAGACTTGTCTTATCGATGGGAGCAGGCGGAGATGTAATTGGATTTCGAGGTGGAGGTAATGGAGGAGCAGGTGCACGTTTTAAATAAGCACCGTAGAAACGACAGAGATTTTCATGATTGGAAAGTTCGAGAAGAACACGATATTCTTGTTCGATTTCTTCGAGAACTTCATTCGTTGGATGCATGATTTTAACAGCAGCATTGAAGTCTGGATTTCGCATATTTCGTGCCTAAAAAAAGATGTCTATTCTATATATTGCAAAAGAAACTTATTCGAATATCTTACGCGAAATACTTCGCCATATGTTCCATCGCCGATATTTTCGAACAATTGCCATTCACGATCGGGTGAAGGTAAATCATCGAGACGGAAAAAACTATAACTACTACTCGTTCTATTATTATTATTATTATTATTATTGACTAAAATCGATTGTGAGGATGATGCAAATTGTTGTTGTCTTGATGGTGGTCGCGAATGAGTGCGTGGTGGAAGAGGTGGCCCTACTTCACTTGAAGGGATGGGTGGCGGTGGTGGATGATGATGATGGTGATGTTGAGACAAGTGCATCATCTAGACAATGAACAGCTGAAAATTATCTATGAATAATAGTATTATGAACACGAGAAGAAAAAATGTAAAAGACATCAATTGTCTTTTTCGTATCGGTTAGTTGACATCGTCTGCCTTTGTGATTCTTTTTCTTGTTTTTTTGATTTAATCCATACGATCAACAAGACTACGCCTAATGATCAACAAATCATTAGCACACACGTATTACCAATTAATTTCTTCTTGTTATCTTCATCTATATACATTGACTGGGACATTGAACAAGGACGGACAATGTTTGCATATTCGTCGTTTTGTCGTCTGCGACTGTTCTATGCACATAAACGTATCAACGTGATCAAATAACATATCATTCATTGACGAGTCAGTCGAAGATTAACTAGATTTGATTTTTAACTTACAGATGGAATAATTACGTGTACAAAGACACGAACATAGGCATACATGTAGACAAGAGGGAGAGAGAGAGAAAGTAAGCAAGCACAATTAATCTCTGACAATCAATATTCAATTATTGTTCGTAGAGACAGTCGTTTGATAGTCGCTTTCGAAAACAATTATGTACGTCATGTCTTCAAATAGATTTATATTGTTAATCGAACAGACGTGACCAAACATAAAATACATGTGCAGAACAAAAAAAAAACATTTTATCATTTAAAATTATTTCAAAATAAATAAATAAAATAAATTGTACAGCAGATTATGCGAATGTCACAGTGTTCAGTTGTAGAAAAAAACACAGGTGAAATAATGACGACCTCTATCGAACATCAGTCAACGAAAATTTTATGATCCATCCAACCTATACCTCTCTTATACAATATATTCAAATTGTTCTGTCAAATAGTACATACGAACGAACGAACGAAGGCACGAGCAAGGTCATTGACATATTTGAAAAAAGGCCCACCTTTATAAAGCTATTTTAGTTTCGTTTTTTTTGTCAATCTGATTAACACATTTAATCGTACACATATTCTAGATGATCATCAATCTCATATTTTGTTTGATCGTAACTCTTCTTCCTTCGTTTATCTCATGTCAAATATTACGTAAGTGGTGACACGATTTATTTATTGATTTTGTTTTTTTTTCGCATTAAAAAAGAATGTCCACATGGTTGGCAAGAGTTTCTTGGCGCGGCTTCATGCTATCGTTTTATTCGTTTTCCAAAAGAAACTTATTCTGGTGCCGCTAATAGTTGTCCGGTGAGTTGATTGATAATTCAATCGAATTCTCATGTTTATTTTTTATTTTTTTTGTTTAGACGGATCTATTAAGTGTTGAATCATTTTCTGAACATGTATTCATCCAAGATTGGCTACGAACAAACGATCCGTCACTTCAACGTTGGCAAACCAGTGGCCGACGTAATGGAGCTTTTTGGCAATGGGTTAAACGAACTGGCATTTTAAATTTACAATTCGATCAAGGATGGTTACCATCGACAGCACAAGAACAACAAATTCGATTATTTCTTGTCTATGCATATCAAAGTACTCAATGGGGTTGGCTACCGTACGACATTGCACCGACAGAATCTCTTCCATTTATTTGCGAAACACCTATTCGAGAAACTTACAGTATCATGGATAATTATCGAACAATTGAATATGGTCTTCCATCGAATATCGAACAACATTTTATACCTCGTGCACCGAAATTTTTCGAACAACCTCACGATCAAGAATTCGGCCGTATCGATCAAATTACGCTCGGCAGTGACAGTACGTTCGGTATTAGTAAATTATCCCTTGCCATTATTGTAACACTAACCTGTCGGGCTGATGCTTATCCAGTACCGGATTATTAGTAGGTTTACAAAGAAATCAAAATATAAAATATCATTGCTTGTTTTTTTTCTCGTTCTCTAGTTGGTATCGAATGGTTGGCAGTACGTTGACTGAATCAATGTTAGTCAACCTAGCGGATCCACGTTATTTTCAACATGGTGGCAATTTAATGGTAAAACTAAAATGCTAATTGAACAAAATAAAACTAGTTGCTATTCATTGAAAATAGATCAATAATCCAACGAATGCAGATAGTGGAACGTATTTTTGTAAAGCAAGTAATTATTTTGGTACAGCGATTAGTAATCGTGTCTATCTACGTGAAATTAGTAAGACAAATTTTCGATTGAATAAAAAACAAACAAACAATTGATTTTAGTTGTCGGACAATTTGAGAAACGCGAACGACCGAAAGTTATTGCCGATGGTCATCGTGATGCAGTCATCGATTGTTTATACAAAAATACGAATACCGGAGACGTAACTTTGACAATTGAATTCAAATCGAAGTGTTTCTTTTATTCTTTCTAGCTCGATTATGCTTGGTTCAAAGGTTCAATCAATCAAAAAGTTCAACAATCTGCCGAACGATTTATATCTCGTAATGGCAATCTCTATTTCTCTCGTGTCACCGATGGTGATTCAGGCAAATATTACTGCGCTGTTCAATCGACGAATTTCTATCTTCGTTATTTACCATCGCAGACGAGTGAAGGCACACAGTTAGATGTTCGTTCAACATTCGGTCAAGAACGTAGTCCACGTATCTATCCGAATTTCCCTCATGTTTTTCCGACAACACGTTTGCCACGACTGGGAGAAAATGCAACAATCGAATGCATTGCCGAAGGTTATCCCGTTCCGACGTATCGATGGTTTCGTCAAGATGATTTCGGCAATCTTTTTCCACTACAATCGAAAATTATTCTCAATAATTTCAATCGAGAATTGATCATTCCTAAT